>ERZ826242.1077-NODE-1077-length-32735-cov-12.490759_pt1 | contig 32735 bp, 24 predicted proteins | sample MGYA00519871_ERZ826242 | MGnify/ENA primary metagenome ERZ826242 (study PRJEB31778, sample SAMEA3449226) | human gut metagenome | biome: human gut; feature: human-associated habitat; material: faeces | place: United Kingdom | collected 2010/2012 ...
ATACGCTTTACAGCACGTATTCGTAGTGGGGGGGCGGTTTATAAACGCAGCCAAAAGCCGGGAATGATGGCGCCCGAATCCGAAATCCTGTTAATGAGCTGAATATCGTTTGAAAAATAGAGAGAATTCGTTAAATTGTCTTGAAATAAAATCAATATAGCGTTTCTTAGATGGGGCCATTTAGAGATAGATGCTGAAAAATAGATTCGGTTATGAAGAAAATATTTTGTTTAGTTTGTTTTTTCTCTGCTTTATTTTCGTTGAAAAGCATTGCTGCTGTTCCTGAGGGAGCTATTCCGTTTGTTTTCGACGGACATCTGTATCTGCAATCGACCTTGAATGATACTATTCCCGTTACCCTTATTTACGATACAGGAGCTGACTTTCTCTATCTCGACGAAGATTATTTGAAACTCAAAAATCTGCAAAACGCTTTCGGACGAAAAGGTAAGGCTAAAATGGGAGGTGCGGGGAATGGCGAGCCTGAACGCATAGAAATATTCATCGATCCGATTACAGTCCATTGCGGGGCGAGGGAATACCAAAACGAGATTACACCTATAATTAAGTTGCGTGATCTCCTCGGGAGGCACACTGACGGCTTGTTAGGTAATACTCATCTATTGATGAATCCTCTGGAAATCAATTTCAGCGAGAGCTATTTGCGCCAGTTAAAAGGACCGTTGTTAGCTGAACAGCTCGATAATTATGTAAAACTCGACGCTCGATTCGAGGATAACCGTATCGATGTAAAGGCGACGCTGCAAATCGACGATGAAAATAGCCTGGAGGGTTGGTTTAGAATGGATTTAGGGTGCGGCTCCACGATTATTCTCACGAATGAAACGGCGTCTGCATTTAATTTTATGGATGTGCCGAAGGCATATTTTTGCACACAGGCCGGAGGTATCGGCGGCGGTTCTGAGGAGGTTACGATAAGGGCTGCAAAATTCTTTATGGCCGATACGCTCGAAAATCTCGTGATAGATTACTCGCTCAATGAAAAGGGGGCATTATCGTCGGACAGACCCTATATAGGTATAATAGGTAATGAAATCTGGTCGCTCTACGACATTGTTTTGGATCCGGTAAGTTCTTCTGTATGGGTTAAACGCAATGAGAATCAGGGTACCTACGCCCAATCGTCGGTGACGCATATGGCTACTGTTGACCGTACGGATATTTGCGGTGGCTGGATTGTCAATGGCCTATATAAAGGAGGAGTCGCGGAGCAAGCCGGTATCGAAATCGGTGATATAATTGTAGCCATAAATAATCGTCCTGTCAAAGAAATAACCTGGGAAGAGCAACGAAAAGGTTTGGAACTTCAGGGAGAAACTACATATACCGTTCAAAAACCCGACGGTCAAATCGTTTCCTATACTTTGTTTATTGGTAAACAGATTATTTGACCCAACTATATCCCATATAGTCCGGAGTTTGCTGTTTCCAAAAAATTTATGGAAAGGACGAGTATATGTCGATATGGAATCGGGACCGAGGACAATCGGTAAAGATGCCGCTCGCCGTCACACGCCGTTCCGCTTTGTTTTTGAATGTATGATCCATATTATTCGCCGAAAAACTCGCGGATAATTCCGTATGTTTTGTAAGTTTGGGGATAATTATGTGCGACTATGAAACATCCGGTAGATATTGATAATTGGAATCGTCGGGAGAACTATCTTTTTTTCCGGGATTTCGCCAATCCTTATTACAGTGTTACATCGCAGGTCGATGTAACGGAAGCGTATATTCGGGCGAAAGCGCTGGGTATCAAGTTTTCGCACTATGCGATGTACGCTTCGCTACGGGCTGTCAATTCCATTGAGGCATTGAGGTACAGGCAGGTCGATGGAAAGGTCTGGCTATATGATCGGATCAGGCTCAATACGGCGGTTGCGCGTGAGGATCACTCCTTTGCATCGGTTATCATTCCCTATAAGGATACGCTGGAGAAGTTTGTCGCTGAAGCGCGAGGGATCATTGCGGCCGCGCTGCGGGGCGAGGGAGATGCGTACGGAGCCGATTCCGAGAAGGACACGTTTGTTATAAGTGTGAATCCGTGGTATAGCTTCACAGGGTTACAGTTCCAGTTTCCGCAGAATGCAGGCGAGAATATCCCTTTGTCGGTATTCGGAAAGATAATGGTCGATATGCAGGGACGCCGTACGATGCCTGTGGCTGTAAGTTTCCATCATGGGTTTGTCGATGGTTATCAGGTGGGGCGTTATTGGGAGGCGTTCCAACATAATCTCGATACGCTCTCGATGTAAAATACACGATCCGATTTCGGCCGGAGTTTTAGTCGTTTTCACCGCTGTCCGCAGGGACAGGTAGGAACAACGGGGAACATTGAGGAGGCATATAAAGAATTATTTGGCATTATCATCCGTAAGTCGTATCTTGCGGCGGCCCGATTTTTTGAGAGATCTATTGTGGCATCGTGGGGCATTGTGGATTCATATTTGCCTGTCCGAAGGAGGCTTATGGTAGCTTATCCCTTGTAATGGGGATGGTTTTCTGTGGTTTTAGCCTGTTTCGGCGATTGTAGAATATGGATAATACGGCGATCTTTGTAACGTGAAAAGAGATAAGTGTTAATAGGGTTGATGAAAGGTTAGAGAAAAATTTTTGCCAAGAAATTTTATTTGTTAAAGATTGTGTGTGGAAAAGTCTGCTGGGAAGCAGACTTTTCTGTTTTTGGGTGCGAATATTTCGTATTGTCCATCGGGGGTATTGTTTTCGAAAGCCCGCGCAAGAGTACGAATACCGCAGAGTCGATATATTGGCCGGTCGCGGCCGAAAGTGAAAAAAGCCCCGGATGTTGCATCCGGGGCCTTTCTTTTGAAGGGCAGGTTTATTATTTGCCCATGTAGTTTTTCACGTAGTGGTGGTGCTGTCCGTAGCGCTCGAATGCTGCCCGGTCCAGGGATTCCTGGGCCGAAGGATCGGCGATCGAGATGATCAGCCGCGCACGCTCCTGCAGGCTTTTGCCGTAGAGATTGACGGCGCCGTTTTCGGTGACGAACCAGTGGATGTGGTTGCGGGTGGTTACCACGCCTGCGCCGCAGGTCAGTTCCGGAGCGATCTTCGAGATGCCTTTGTTGGTCACCGAAGGCATGGCGATAATCGCCTTGCCGCCTTTCGACAGCGAAGCGCCGTAGATGAAGTCTATCTGGCCGCCGACACCCGAATAGAATTTCGTACCCAGCGAATCGGCGCAAACCTGACCGGTGATATCCACCTGGAGTGCCGAGTTGATGGCCGTTACGCGGTCGTTCTTGGCGATGATGAACGGATCGTTGGTGTATCCCACGTCCATCATCAGTACGCCCGGGTTGTCGTCGATGAAGTCGTAAACCCGCTGCGAACCCATCAGGAAGGTGGAAACCATCTTGCCCTTGTCGATGTTCTTCGCTTCGCCGTTGATAACGCCCTTCTCCACCAGCGGGAGAACGCCGTCGGCGAACATTTCGGTATGGATACCCAGGTTCTTGTGGTTGCCGAGCTGTGCCAGAACCGCATTCGGAATAGCGCCGATACCCATCTGAAGCGTCGCACCGTCTTCGATCAGGGCCGCGCAGTGCTTGCCGATGCGGGTTTCGATCTCGTTGGGTTCGGTGAAATGTGCCTCTTCCAGCGGGGTATCGTCCTGTACGAAGAGGTCGATTTTCGACGAGTGGATCATTGCGTCGCCGAACGAACGGGGAACGTGCTTGTTCACCACTGCGATCACCGTACGAGCCGTTTCCACGGCTGCCAGGGTCGCATCGACCGAGGTGCCGAGCGAAACGTAGCCGTGTTTGTCGGGCGTCGATACCTGGATCATCGCTACGTCGCAAGGTACCGTGCCGCTGCGATAGAGCTTCTGGGTTTCGCTCAAAAAGATGGGAATGTAGTCCGCATAGCCGCTTTGCGTCACTTTGCGCACGTTCCCGCCCACGAAGAACGAGTCGAGCTGGAAGATGCCTTCGAACTGCGGATCGGCATAGGGAGCCGGCCCTTCCGTGTGCAGGTGGTGGATGTGCACATCCTTGAATTCGTGGTTGGCGCCGCGTTCGCACATGGCCTTAATCAGGCACTGGGGGGCCGAAGCGACCGAGCTGAGGTGAATATGGTCACCCGATTTGATGACTTTCACGGCTTCGGCTGCCGTTGTGAATTTAATCTGAGTGTTCATTTCTTTTTTCTTATTTTAGATAAGATTCCTTGCATTCGGTTAGTTGCGTTTTACCTCGACTTGCTCGTAACCTTCGATGACATCTCCTACGCGGATGTCGTTGAAGGATTCGATGTTCAGACCGCAGTCCTGGCCCGTGAGCACCTCCTTGACATCGTCCTTGAACCGTTTGAGCGAGCCGAGCTTGCCCGTGTAGATCACGATACCGTCGCGGATCACGCGGATCGGGGTGTGGCGGGTCAGCTTGCCTTCTCGGACGACGCATCCGGCGACGGTGCCGACTTTGGAAATTCGGAAGATCTCCATGACTTCCGCCGAGCAGACAATCTCTTCCTTCATCACCGGTTCGAGCATGCCTTCGATGGCATCCTTGATGTCGTTGATCGCATCGTAGATGATCGAATAGAGGCGGATTTCGATCTCCTCCTTTTCGGCGAGCTTGCGTGCCGATGCCGACGGACGGACCTGGAAGCCGACGATGATGGCATTCGAGGCCGCCGCCAACAGAACGTCCGATTCCGAAATCTGACCGACGGCCGAGTGGATCACATTCACCTGCACGGTCTCCTTCGAGAGCTTGATCAGCGAACCCGACATAGCCTCAACCGAACCATCGACATCGCCTTTTACGATGATATTCAGCTCCTTGAACGATCCGATGGCGATGCGGCGTCCGATTTCGTCGAGCGTCACGTGCTTCTGGGTCATGATGCCCTGGATACGCTGGAGTTGCTCGCGTTTGTTGGCGATTTCACGGGCCGAGCGGTCGTCCTCCATGACGTTGAACGTGTCGCCTGCCTGGGGAGCACCGTTCAGACCGAGCACCTGTACCGGCGTCGAAGGGCCAGCTTCGGTCACTTTTTGGCCGTTTTCGTTGAACATCGCTTTCACACGGCCCGTGTGTATGCCCGAAAGCATTACGTCGCCTATGTGCAGCGTACCGTTTTGTACGAGCACCGTAGCCACGTAACCGCGGCCCTTGTCGAGTGTCGATTCGATGACGGCTCCCGAAGCGCGGCGGTTCGGATTGGCCTTCAGGTCGAGCATTTCGGCTTCGAGCAGCACTTTTTCGAGCAGTTTGTCGAGATTCAGGCCCTTTTTGGCCGAAACTTCCTGATCCTGGTATTTGCCGCCCCACGACTCCACGAGGTAGTTCATCTGCGAAAGCTGCTCCTTGATGTGGTCGGGGTTGGCTGCGGGTTTGTCGATCTTGTTGATGGCGAAAACCATCGGGACGCCTGCTGCCTGGGCGTGGTTGATCGCCTCGACGGTCTGGGGCATCACGTTGTCGTCCGCCGCGACGATGATGATCGCTACGTCGGTGATCTTGGCACCACGGGCGCGCATGGCGGTGAAAGCCTCGTGGCCGGGGGTGTCGAGGAACGTGATTTTCTGGCCGTTCAGCTCTACACTGTAAGCACCGATGTGCTGGGTGATACCGCCCGCCTCACCTTCGATGACGTTGGTTTTGCGGATATTGTCCAGCAGCGAAGTCTTACCGTGATCGACGTGTCCCATGACGGTTACGATCGGCGGTCGCGGCACGAGGTCTTCCTCGCTGTCCTGTTCGTCGTCGCCGATGGCTTCCTGGATGTCCGCCGATACGAATTCGGTCTTGAAGCCGAACTCTTCGGCTACGACCACGAGCGCCTCGGCGTCGAGACGCTGGTTGATTGATACCATCAGGCCCAGGTTCATGCAGGCCGTGATGACCTCGGTCGCCGAAACGTTCATCATCGTAGCCAGCTCGGCTACGGTCACGAATTCGGTGACCTTCAGGATGGAGCGTTCCTGCTCTTCGCGCTGGAATTCTTCGTTCATGCGCTCGGCTACGGCTTCGCGTTTTTCCTTGCGGTATTTCGAACCTTTGCTCTTGGCGTTTTTCGACGTCAGGCGGGCCAGTGTATCTTTCACCTGCTTCGAAACCTCCTCGTCGCTGATTTCGGGCCGAACGACGGGCTTCGGAGCTTTGAGTTTGTCCTTGCGGGTCTTCTTGTTCTCTCCCGGACGGGGTTGGTTGGATTGCGGGCCTTGTCCGCGGCCGGGCTGTGCGGCGGATTTGCCGTTGCTGCCCGGCTTGGGGCTGCCTGCCGGCGTACGGGTCACGTCCACTTTCTCTTTACTCAGGCGTTTGCGTTTGTGGCGGTTGCCCGGTGTGAATCCCGATACGTCCATCGTGCCGAGTACCTGCGGGCCCGTGAGGGTCTGCACGGCGGGGCGGAAGATGTTGTCGCTCTTGGGCGCCGCTTCCGGTTCGGGTTTGGCTGCGGAAGCCGTTTCGGAGGCAGGTGCCGCTTCCGTTTTGGGGGCGGCCGGTTGCGGTGCCGGCTGCGGTTTCGGAGCCGCAGCCTCCGGTACGGGCTCTGCCGCCGGTTTGCTTACCGGTTTCGGAGCCGGTTTGGGCTTGGGCGAAAGATCTATTTTGCCCAGAATTTTGGGCTGGGGCAGTTCGTCCTTGACGCTGATGACGTTGCTTTTGATAATTACCTCCTGCTCCTCTTCGCGCGTCTGTTTCTGTGCCTCTTCGAGGGTGATCGTAGCCTGCTTCTGGGAGATTCGCTCCCGGATGCTTTCCCGTTCGTTGCCGGTAATTCGGCTCCCGCCGAATTCCTTCTCCAGAACGGCATAGACGTCCGGTTCCACCAGCGTATTGGGCGAACCGTCGGTTTTTATACCCTTCTTTTGCAGGAAGTCCGTGATGGTATTCAATCCCACCTTGAACTCCTTGGCAACCTGGATAAGTCTTAATTTTCTTTCGTTACTCATATATCGGTTTTAATTTTTGTGCGATGGGACGGATTACTCCTCGAATTCCGCTTTCAGTATCTCGACGACTTTCTGTGCCTGTTCCAGCTCCAGGTCGGCACGGGCGGCGATCTCTTCGACGGGCAGTTCCAGCACGCTCTTGGCCGTGTCGCAGCCGCAGGCTTTCAGGGCGTCGATCACCCAGCCGTCGATCTCGTCGGCAAATTCGGTGAGTGCAACGTCTTCCTCCTCGATTTCGCGGTAAACATCGATATCGTAGCCGGTCAGCATCTTCGAAAGCCGGATGTTCAGGCCGCCCTTGCCGATGGCCAGCGATACCTGGTCGGGCTTGAGATAGACCGAAGCTGTCTTCTTCTCCTCGTCGATGGTGATGCTCGAAATCTTCGCGGGGTTCAGGGCACGCTGGATCATTAACTGCGGGTTGGTCGTGTAGTTTACCACGTCGATATTTTCATTGCGCAGCTCCTTGACGATCGAGTAGATGCGCGATCCCTTCATGCCGACGCAGGCACCGACCGGATCGATGCGTTCGTCGTAGGATTCGACGGCTACCTTGGCACGCTCGCCGGGGATGCGGACGATCTTCTTGAGGGTGATCAGACCGTCGAAAATTTCGGGGACCTCCTGCTCGAAGAGCCGTTCGAGGAACTGGTTGGCCGTGCGCGAAAGGATGATGCGCGGCTGGTTGTTGTTCATCTCGACGCTCTTGACGATCGCCTTGATCGTGTCGCCCTTGCGGTAATAGTCGTTGGGAATCTGCTCGGTCTTGGGCAGGATCAGCTCGTTGCCCTCGTCGTCGAGGATCAGCACCTCTTTCTTCCATACCTGATATACCTCGCCGGTGATGATCTCGCCGACCTTCTCCGAATATTTTTCGTAAAGGTTGGCCTTCTCCAGATCGAGGATGCGCGAAGCGAGATTCTGACGCAGCGACAGCACGGCCCGACGTCCGAACGATTCAAGTTTGATCGGATCGACGTATTCGTCGCCCACTTCGTAGGTCGGATCGATGGCCTTAACCTCCGATACGGCGATTTGCATGTTCGGATTCTCCACCGCGCCGTCCTCCACGACCGTACGGTTTCGCCAGATCTCCAGGTCGCCCTTTTCCGGGTTGATGATCACGTCGAAATTCTCGTCCGTCTCGAACTGCTTCTGAAGCGCGTGGCGGAAAACGTCCTCGAGGACTCCGATCATCGTGGCCTTGTCGATGTTTTTAAGCTCCTTGAACTCTGCGAAATTGCTGATAAGATTAAGATTATCCATTGGTTTTTTATCTTGTTTATTTTTGAATTTCCACTATTTGAAATCGAGGTATTCCTTCGTGTATTTGATCTCTGAGAAAGGGTAGCGGCGCGTAACCCGCACCGTCTGTTTCCGCTTTTTACCCTCTACGGCCTGCTTCTCCTCGTAGGAGAGGGTGAGTCCCTCCTGGTCCGCCTCGTCGAGCGTCGCCAGAATCTTCACGCCGCTTTTGAGCAGCACTTCGACCGGCTTGCCGATCAGTTTGCGGTATTGGCGGAGGTGCTTGAGTTCCGAGCCGATGCCTGCCGAAGCTACCGTGAGGGAGAAATCCTCCGTGTCGCGGTCGAATTCGGCCTCGATCGCGCGGCTCAGCTCCACGCAGGTTTCGATACCTACCGAGGTGTCGCTGTCGATCAGCAGTTCCACTTCGTTGGCGGGCGAACAGGTGCAATCCACTACGAACAGGTCGGTGCCGACGAGTTTGGCATTGGCTATTTCGGTGATTTTCGTACAATCGATCATATTTGCTGATGTTATCAATAAAGTCGTTTTCCGGTGCGGGCAGTTCGTGCAAATCCGGACATCTGTCCTTCCCCGGCGAAAACTTGAAGTTCGTTCAGTCGTTTTTGCGGCCGGCCCGGAGGCGTTCGGCTTTTTGACGAAAATGTAGGAAATCGTCGCTTCCCGTTCGTTTTCATCGTCTTGCGTCCTGCGTTTTCTTCGAACATTGCATCGCAAGGAGCACTATTCGCGCCCGAATCTTGTCCCTGTTGTAGCAGGAGCTGTAATCGGGTACCCGCATGGCCCGCAACTGCCGGTTTCTCCCGACGGAATGGGCATGCGAGGGCATGCGGGTCGAGAAAATCGTGCGGATGATTCGCCGGTCGGGAGCGGTGAATATATCTACGAAATAAGGGGACTTGCTCGTCCCCTTACCTCTCTATACCCGTTTACGCTACAAATATAGCGAATGTTTTCCTATTTTCAAACCTTTGTGTCGAAAAATTATTCGTCTTTTTCGTTGCTCTGAGAGTAGGGCTTGATAATGCCGCGCTGCGATTCGCGGATGAACCGGATGAGTCGGTCGCGTTCGGGACTTTGCGGAATCTGTTTTTCGACCTCCTCACAGCCGTTCAGGTAGTTCAGGCCGCTTTGGAAGAGGATGCGGCAGGCGTCGTGAATTTGTGAGATCGTTTCCGGCGTGAATCCGCGGCGGCTCAGACCGACGCGATTGACGCAGGCGAAACGTACCGGATCGTTGTTGCTGACGGTGATGAAGGGGGGAATGTCCTTGCCCACCAGCGCGCCGCCCTGAATCATCGTATGCTCTCCGATGCGGGTCCACTGATGTACGGCTACGTGGCCGCCGATAACGGCCCAATCGCCGACTTCGACCTCTCCGGCGAGCGATACGCGGTTGGCCATGACGCAGTGACTGCCTACCACGTCGTCGTGGGCGATATGCACGTAAGCCATAATCAGGTTGTGGCTGCCGACGACGGTCTTGCCCCGGGAGGCGGTGCCCCGGCTGATGGTGACGCATTCGCGGATTTCGTTGTAGTCGCCGATTTCTGCCGTCGTTTTTTCACCGACGAACTTCAGGTCCTGCGGGGTGCAGGCGATCGATGCGGCCGTATGGATCTTGCAGCCTTTGCCGATGCGGGCTCCGTCGTGGATCACGGCCCCGGGGCCGATCCAGCAGTCGTCGCCGATCACCACATCGCCGGCGATGTAGGCGAAAGGCTCCACCGTTACGTTCTTTCCGAGTTTCGCGTCGGGATGGATGTATGCCTGGTTGCTTATCATGTGCGGTTACTCTTTATTTTTAACGATCTGGGCCATCATCGTGGCTTCGCAGGCGAGTGTTTCGCCGACGAAGGCCTTGCCTTCGACTACGGCTACGCCTCGTCGGATGGGCTCCAGCAGTTGAACTTCGAAATGAAGGGTGTCGCCCGGAACCACCTTGCGCTTGAATTTTACGCCGTCGATCTTCATGAAATAAGTCGAGTAGTGCTCCGGATCAGGAATACTGCGTAATACCAGCATACCGCAACACTGCGCCATCGCTTCGACGATCAGCACACCCGGCATGACCGGCTCTTCGGGGAAATGTCCCACGAAGAATGGCTCGTTCATCGTGACGTTCTTGATGCCGGCTACCGTCGTGTCGTCGATGTAGAAGATGCGGTCCACCAGCAGGAACGGCGGACGGTGGGGCAGCATCCGCCGTATATCGTTGATGTCATAGACGGGCGGTTTGCGGCAGTCGTATTGGAAACGGGGCTTTTCGCCTTCGCGGCGGATGGTCCGTTTTACCTGTTTCATAAACTCCGTGTTGGCGAAATGGCCGGGACGAGTGGCCCATACGCGGCCCTTGATGCGTTTGCCCAGCAAGGCGAAGTCGCCCAGCAGGTCGAGGAGCTTGTGGCGGGCCAATTCGTTGTTGAAACGGAGCTCCAGGTTGTTCAGGTAGCCGCCCGTGATGCGGATATCCTGTTTGTTGAAAATTTTCTTGAGATGTTCGAGCTGATCGTCCGGGACGGGATTCTCCACGACGACGATCGCGTTGTCCAGGTCGCCGCCCTTGATCAGGTTCATCTTCATCAGAGGTTCCAGATCGTGCAGGAAGACAAAGGTGCGGCAGGGGGCGATCTTCGCGGCGTAATCGTCTTCGGGGTCGAATGTCGCATACTGGTTGCCGATCACCTTGGAGTTGTAGTCCACGTGCAGCGATACGGAAAATTCGTCGTCGGGGTAAAGGATGATGGCCACGCCTTTTTCCGGAATCGTATAGACCATTTTTTCGGTGACGTGGTAGTAGGTGCGTTCGGCTTCCTGAGGTTGCAGGCCGGTTTCGACGATCGTTTTCGCATATTCTTTGGCCGAACCGTCCATGATCGGAGTTTCACCGGCATCGACATCGATCGTGGCGTTGTCCACGCCCAGGGTCCAGAGGGCCGACATGATATGTTCGATGGTCGCAACGCGTGCGCCATCCTTTTCGATGGTCGTGCCCCGCGAGGTATCCGTGACATAGTCGCATAGGGCCGGAATTTCGGGTTTGCCTTCCAGGTCGATGCGGCGGAAAACGATGCCGCTGTTCTCCGGGGCGGGATGTACCGTCATCGTCACTTTGACGCCGGTGTGGAGGCCTGTACCTGAAAACGAGATCGGGGCTTTGAGGGTTTGTTGTTTGGCAGCCATAATCTGAATTTATTCAAATCGCAACATACATTCCCGCTGACTGCCGGGTCCCGACGTGTGTGGGGCCGACCGTCATTTTCGGAAATGTTTATCGCATTATTTGCGCGCAAATATAGGAAATATTATTCAAAAATCGTATTTTTGCCTAAATTATTGATAAACCGAAATTCCGTGGCATCACCCGACAGAACTCCTCGTCCTCCGAAATTGCAGCTTCCCTTCGAGCAGAAAAAAAACGATGCGGGAGAATGGGCTTACGACCATCGGATCGGATTGTGTGTCACGTTGATTGCCTATTTGGTGCTTGCGATCGCCTTTATGGTGGGAAAAATCGTCGTGGGGGCCAAACCTTCCGTGCAAGGCATAATCATTGATACGAAAACTTTAGCGGAGCTCGAGGCGGAGAAGATGCGTCTTGAACAGGAGGTACGGGCTCGCCAACAGGCGCAGGAAGGCGGCGATTGGCGGGATGTGCGCAACCAGTATTCCAACGAGAATGCGCTCGAGGAGCGGTCGCGTGACGACCGTGGCTCGATGTCCTCGTCGCTGAAAGAATCCGCCGAAGCGGTCGGCGAACGGATGCAGGCCAACCGGGACGCTTACGAGCAGGGATTGGCCGAGGAGCGTGCGATTCGGGAGCGTATGGGGCGCAGCGGCAAGGACGATCGGACACAGGACAGTCGGGCCAGGGGACGGGTCACGGTTTCCTTTTCGCTGACCGATCCCGTGCGGACGCGCCGTTATCTGGAGGTGCCGGCCTATCAGTGCGAGGGAGGCGGCGAAGTGGTCGTCGGTATTACGGTCAATCCTTCGGGAGAGGTCGTTGCTGCAAAAGTGGCCTCCGGAGGCGATGACTGTATGCGGGAGGCTGCGCTGGAAGCTGCACGTAACTCGCTTTTCAATATCGATGATTCGGCGCCTGCCCGACAGTCGGGAACGATTACTTACCTATTCATTCCTCAATAGGGTGCGGTGCCTGTCAGCGATTGTACGCGACAGGCATTTTTTGTAAATTTATATAAGGATTTCCTATGCATAATATCATTACGACCGAAAACATTCTGTTGATCGGAGCCTTGCTTCTTTTCGTCGCGGTAATGGCCGGCAAGGCGGCCTATCGTTTCGGCGCCCCGGCCTTGCTCTTTTTTCTGGGGGTCGGTATGCTGTTCGGCATCAATTTCATTTCGTTCCATTCCGTCGAAGCGACCCAGTTCGTAGGTATGATCGCTCTTTGTATCATCCTTTTCACGGGCGGTATGGATACCAAGTTTTCGGAAATACGACCGGTGATCGGACCGGGTATCGTACTGGCGACCGCCGGAGTCGTCATGACGGCGGTGATCGTAGCGGGTTTCGTCACGCTCATTGCCCCATGGGTCGGGCTGGCCGTATCGTTTCCTGCGGCGCTGCTGCTGGCCGCGACGATGTCTTCGACGGATTCGGCTTCGGTTTTCTCCATCCTGCGAAGCAAGAAACAGGGGTTGAACGAGAACCTGCGCCCTCTGCTGGAGCTGGAGAGCGGTTCGAACGACCCGATGGCGTACGTGCTGACCATTGTGCTGATCGGCGTATTGTCCGGCGGCGCAGAAGCCGTGAGCGTACCGATGAGTATCGTAAAGTTCGTCATTCAGATGGTGCTCGGCGGTCTGATGGGCTACGCTATCGGCCGGATCGGTGTATGGACAATCAATCGGATCAATTTGAGCAATCATTCGCTCTATCCGGTGCTTTTGCTCGCTTTCGTTTTCTTTACCTTCTCGTTTACCGACCTGATTGGCGGGAACGGATACTTGGCTGTTTACCTGGCAGGATTGGTGTTGGGTAATAACCAGTTGACGCAGAAACGTTCGCTGACGATCTTCTTCGACGGCTTCACCTGGCTGGTACAGATCGTGATGTTTCTTACGCTGGGTCTTCTCGTCAACCTCGACGAACTCTTGCAGCCCGACGTGCTGATGCTGGGCTGTCTGGTAGGAGCCTTCATGATGTTCATTGCGCGTCCCGTCACGGTGTTCGCCTGTATGGCTCCTTTCCGCAAGTTTACGACCAAAGCCCGTCTTTATGTTTCCTGGGTCGGTCTGCGCGGTGCTGTGCCAATTATTTTTGCGACCTATCCTTTGCTGGCCGGTACGGAGGGAGCGCGGTTGTTGTTCAATGTGGTTTTTCTGGTGACGATTCTTTCGCTGCTGGTGCAGGGTACGACCGTAAGTTGGATGGCGAATCTGCTCGGGCTTGGGTATGCCGAAAAGAGTCCTGCCTTCGGGGTCGATGTCCACGAAGATATTCCGTCGATATTTACCGAGGTCCTTGTCAATGAATCGATGCTTCAGGGGGGCGCTACGCTCAAGGAGATCAACCTGCCGGAGAATACGCTGGTGATGATGGTCTATCGTGACGGAGATTATTTCGTTCCACAGGGCAATACCGAACTGAAGGTCGGTGACAAGCTCTTGGTTATTTCAGACCGGGGCGAGGAGCTGGAGTCCACCTATAAGGATATGGGAGTCGATGAAGTGCTGAAACTTTGAGATATTTCCTGCAGATCGGTTCTCTCTGTTATCGAAACAAAAAAGCTGTCGTTTTCGACAGCTTTTTTGTTTCGAATATATCTTGAAGATTAGATCTCCCAAGTAGCGCCCGAGTGGAGCAGGTCGTCCACGCAGTGGATCTTGCTCTGGGCTTTCACCTCTTCCACCTGCTTTTCAACGGCCTGATCGTAAACGATTTCGTCCTCGACCGAACGGATTACACCGAGTGCGACCGGATAGTCGGGATATTTCATTGCGGCCAGCATCGAGTGCAGCGTCGTGTCTTTGGTGTGGGCGTCGTGCGTCAGGATCTTGTCCAGCGTATAGCCGTCCTGTCCGACCGTTACGACTTTCAGGCGCATATCCTCGAACACCAGACCTTTTTCGTTGTTGGCGCCGAAGAGCATCTTCTCGCCGTGGCGCAGCGTGATGGTGTGCTCCTGGCGGGTAGCCTTGTCTCCGGCGAAAGCCGCATGGGTCTTGTCGTTGAAGATCACGCAGTTTTGCAGAACTTCGGTGACCGACATACCCTGATGTTTCGCCGCTGCGATCAGACACTCTTTGGTCAGATTCACCTCCATGTCGATCGAACGGGCGAAGAAGGTGCCTTTCGCGCCGATCACCAGTTCGCCGGGGTTGAACGGCTTTTCGACCGTACCGTAGGGCGAGGTCTTGGTGATTTTGCCCAGCTTCGAGGTCGGCGAGTACTGACCTTTGGTCAGACCGTAGATCTCGTTGTTGAACAGGATCGCGTTGAGGTTGATGTTGCGGCGGATCGCGTGGATGAAGTGGTTGCCGCCGATGGCCAGCGAGTCGCCGTCGCCCGAGGTAACCCAAACGTTCAGACGCGGATTCGCAGTCTTCACACCCGTAGCGATGGCATTGGCGCGTCCGTGTACGGAGTGGAAGCCGAAGGTCTTCATATAGTAAATGAAGCGCGACGAGCAGCCGATGCCCGAGATGAACGTGAAGAGGTTGTGCGGCGTATCGGTCTGGTCGGCAATTTCGGGCAGGGCCCGCTGTACGGCATTCAGAATTGCGTGGTCACCGCAGCCGGGACACCATCTTACTTCCTGGTCGCTTTTGAAGTCTGCCGGAGTATATTTGTAATCTGCCATGGCTTTATTTCAGTAAAGAGTGAAACTTGTTCGTGAGCTCGGTCACCGTGAACGGCTGGCCTTCGCACTTGTTGTACTGTTCGTAGTCGAATTGCTGCAATTTGCCGCGCAGGTAGTTGGCGAACTGTCCTTCGTTGAGCTCGCAAACCACGATCTTCTTGAAGCGCTTGAAGATGTCGGCGACGCCGTGCGGCAGCGGGTTGATGTAGTTGAAGTGGCAGAGCGAAACTTTCTTGCCTTCGGCACGCATTTTATCGACGGCATTCTGCAGGTGTCCGCGTGTACCGCCCCAACCTACTACGAGCAGATCGCCTTCCGGGTCGCCGTAAACCGTCTGGTGCGGGATGTAGTCGGCGATCTTGGCGATTTTCGCGGCACGCAGGTTCGTCATTTCCTGGTGATTCTGTGGGTCGATCGAGATACTGCCTTTCAGCTTGTCTTTCTCCAGTCCGCCTACACGGTGCTCCAGACCTGCTTTGCCGGGGAATGCCCAACTGCGTGCCAGCTTCTCGTTGCGGGCGTAGGGCATGAAAGGGCCTCCGTCCTCGGTTTTGTCGATGATCGGCGGGTTGATGGTCGGGTAATCCTTCATCGAAGGGATCTTCCACGGTTCGGAACCGTTGGCGATGAATCCGTCCGAGAGAAGCACTACCGGCGTCATGTGCTCCATGGCGATACGACCGGCCTCGAATGCGTAGTGGAAGCAGTCGCTCGGCATCGAGGCGGCGATGACCGCTACCGGGCTTTCTCCGTTGCGGCCGTAGAGGGCCTGCTGAAGGTCGCTCTGCTCGGTCTTGGTCGGAAGACCCGTCGAGGGGCCGCCGCGCTGTACGTCCACGACTACCAGCGGAAGCTCGGTCATCACGGCCAGACCCAATGCCTCGCTCTTGAGCGAAAGACCGGGACCCGACGTGGTCGTCACGGCGAAGTTACCGGCGAACGAAGCACCGATGGCCGTACAGATACCCGCGATTTCGTCTTCGGCCTGTACGGTTTTCACACCGAGGTCCTTACGTTTGGCGAGTTCCTCGAGAATGACGGTAGCCGGAGTGATGGGGTACGAACCGCAGAAGAGGGGCAGACCGCTCTTCTCGGATGCGGCGCAAAGACCCCATGCCGTTGCGACGTTACCGCTGATCGACCGGTAAGTGCCTTTCTCCATCTGGCCCGATGCGACGGTATATGTATTGGCGAACTGATGCGTGTTGGCGGCATAGTTGTAACCGGCGTCGATAGCGCGTTTGTTGGCTTCGGCTATAGCCGGATTTTTCTTCGCAAATTTTGAATCGAGGTAGTGTTTCGCATGATCCTCTGGACGGTTGTAGAGGTAGAAGCAGATACCCAGTGCGAACATGTTTTTGCACTTGACCATCGCTTTGTTGTCCAGACCGGAATCCGCCAAAGCCGCCTTGGTCATCTCCGTAATGTTCGGAACGACTACGTTGAAATCTTCCAGGTTCAGCTCCCGGATCGGGTCGAGCGTTGCGAAACCCGCTTTCCGAAGGTGCTCTTCGGTAATGGAGTCCTCGTCGAGGATTACCGTTGCACCCGGCTTGAGCCATTTGCGGTTCGCCTTCAGTGCCGCAGGGTTCATTGCGATCAGTACGTCGCAGAAGTCGCCCGGGTTGAGCTGTCTTTTGGCTCCGAAGTGCACCTGGAATCCGGATACACCCGCTACGGTACCTTGCGGGGCGCGGATTTCGGCGGGATAGTCGGGGAATGTCGAGATTCCGTTGCCGAGCAAGGCTGAAGTGTCGGAAAAGAGCGTGCCAGTAAGCTGCATGCCGTCACCGGAGTCGCCCGAAAAGCGGATCACGACATCTTGCAGCTCTTGTACCTTGTTTTCATTCATTGCTGTATGTGAATTAGTAATATAATAAGGTTGCTTTATTGGGTCGTTTTCTGTGTCCGGCACGGTTTCGATCGATTCGACCCTGCCTTCCTTTGTCGAAAACATTATAATATAATGCCACAAATATAGGAAATATATTCCGGATAAAACTCACAAATCGTAATTAAAAAAATATTATTTGGTTAAAACTTTGCTTTTTTTGTGCTTTTTGTAATTATAAATAGGAAGAAATCCCGGCTGCGGGCATCGCAACCGGAACATTTGGAACGCTGCACCGAAATCCGGTTTCGGGTACGGCCCGTAACGGCTCGCGCGATTTCGTGCTACCGGATCGAATTCATCCGGATACTGGCCTTGACCAGGGCGAGGGCCCGGATGCGGTCCACGGCCACCTCTTTGTCGGCGTGATGGGGGTTCTGACTGACGAGTTTCACGTACCCTTCCCGCTCGGATTTTTGGATGTATTTGACCGTGATGTACTCTTCGCCGTCGATGTCGATCGAGAGCAGGTACATGTCGCCCCAGAAGATGTCGCCGATATCCTTGAGCTGTTTGTAAAGTACGATGTCGCCGCTTTTGAGCAGCGGGTACATCGAGTCGCCCACGATATAGATGGCACCGTCGCACTTGGGCAGGTTGGGGATGTGGATGAAATTGACGGGCCGCGTCTGCGCGTGATCGGCGAAGAGCGGCACCAGGCCCGCCGTCCCTTCTATGGAGTAGAGGGGGACGCTTTGCAGCGGCAGCGTGTTGTCCGTGCGGTGCATGTAGGCGGTCAGATCGGGTTCGGCATTGAACATTTCCCCTTCTCCGCCGTCGAGCCAGTCCGGATTGACATTCAATTCTTGAACCAGGATGTTCTTGTTCCGGGACGAGAGCGCCGCCTTGCCCGTTTCGATCATCGAAAGGGCGGCCTTTCCGATGCCTAATCGTTGAGCTAACTGCTCTTGTGTCAGACCTATTGTCTTTCTCAATAGTTTTAAGCGATCCCCCGTCATATCGTATCAAAATTTTTTATGGTAAATATTTTGATTCTCTTGTATTAAATTCAAAAATTGAACTTATCTTTGTCTTGCAAAGTTAAACGATTTATTTTGTTTATGCAAAATTTTTATTGAACTAAATTCTTTTACGATGACCTATCCAATTATTCCGGAGTTATACGGTATCGTCGCTCGCAAGCTGTTGGATGAAATCGGGGAGAAGAGTTTCTATTCCGGTTCGTTTTCATTCGACTACGGTTCGAAAGAGTGTCGTTTCGTCGCCTCGATCGTAATCTATCGTTCGAAGGAGTGTCTGCCCGAAGGCGACGCCGATCGAATCGACGACCTGGTTCCCGTCTGGTGGGAATTCCATACATCCGACCAAGCGGGGGAACGCCCCAACGATTTCTCCTTTTCCGAGCTTAAGGAGTACCTCTTCTGATTCGACTCCGCAAGATCGCACATCCCATCCGGAGCGGCGCCTCCTGCGGTCTTTTTCCGAACACATTGTTCTTGGTTTTCGATACCCGCTGCAACGGGCGGTTCCGTTTTTCCGTTGTCGTTCGAAAAGTTGAACGCTGTTCTGCGATTGTCGGATGCGGCGATTCTGGAATCCGGCCGACCCGTGCGTATCGAAACCCTCCGCCTCCCTTCGGCAGCGCCGTGCCACCGGGCGGAGCTTAAAAACTACTGACCTATGAATATAGATGTATTGAAGGACTTGTCCCCCGCAGAACCGGCTTCTGCGGGGGATTTGCCTCCGTTCGGCCTGTTTGCCGCCGGAGTCTATCCCTTTCTGGAGTTCCGGTGGTTTCACGAGGCCTACTACCGCGTACTGGAGGCATTCGCCGCCGGGCGCGTCCGCCGGCTTATCGTCACCATGCCGCCCCAGCATGGCAAGAGCGTCGGGGCTTCGACCCTGCTGCCCGCCTACCTGTTGGGGCGCAATCCCGATCTGCGGATCGCCATCGCCTCCTATTCGGCTTCGTTGGCTTCGAAGTTCAACCGGCGCGTGCAGCGTATCATCGATTCGCCCGAATATGCGGCCTTTTTCCCGGAAACGACCATCAAGCGGGGAGCCAGGCCTCCGGAGTACCTGCGTACGGCTGATGAGGTGGAGATCATCGGTCACCGGGGCGGCCTGCTCTCTGTCGGCCGCGAGGGGGCGCTCACGGGCAACCGTGTGGACTGATTCATTCTCTACGACCTTTACAGAAAATAATCAAAATTGTCGCAAACTAACTAATGAACGAAAAAATTTGCCTTGTTTTTAATCTGAAATTTTATGTATAAGGGAAAACGCCGCATTTTTTCGGCCCTTTCTCCTTAACCTTTATAGATACGATGCAATTCAATTCCACCGAATTATTTTACAAACTGCATCAGATAGTTTTCGCAAAATCCCGCTAACGGGAATTTCACTACCTCGTCCCGTCCGTCGGGTGTGACGTATTGGAATAGGATTGTATCGGCTTTCACGTGGTAGTCGAACAAATTCACCTTTTCGCCCGTTCCCTCGATTTGTGCCTCGTTAGCCGTCATTGTGCCGATTATCCCGTCCATTTCGTTAAGTTCGCACTTTCATCCAAATATGTATTGTCGGTTCTTTGTAAGGACAATTTCGACGGGCTTTGTAATGTCTGCCATATTAGGGGCAAACATGTAGATAAATGTTTCGGGAAATATTTCGTCTTTGGGTTTTCCTACAAGCAGGACTATTCCCTCTGTTTGGCTCCATTTAACCGCCTTTTGGATTATCTGCTTATCCTCTCATGCGTCGGTCTTTCATTCTGTTTTAGGTTGTTTGTATCTGTTCATTTTAGCTAAAATTTGATTGTTATTTATCTTTATAAAGATAAGATTATTAGCGGAATAAACAAAATAAGAAAGTGACAAACTCTGCAAAAGGGTCTTATAGATTAACCTTTTTACAAAGTCTGTCACTCAATTTACAAATCAGTGTTGCCCGAAATATTTGTCAATTATTGCATATATTTTAGCCTCTAAGATTTTATCATTATCATCATAAACTATCTTATTGCCTTTTATAACTCCGAGTGATTCCAACTCTTTTAGAGCCTTTGGCCCGTTTATTTTTCCCTTTAGTCCGAAGAATATTAAATCAAGAGTTTTCATAAAATATTGAGCTTAATTTAATGCTGTAATATTTGTAAAATTCTTCCACTCATTTGCTTGTTTATATGCCTCAATGCTTTCCTTTGGTACCGTCAATATGGTATATGAATTTAATTCTGAGAAAGCATCAATGCCGCAAGTGGGTGGAATCATTGTACCAACCTTGACCGATTGCAGTTTAGAACAATGATAAAAGGCACTTGGTTCAATTGATTCTATTTGCGAGCAATTAGAGGCATCGAATGTCGTAAGATTTGCAAGTCCTCTGAAACCACCGCTACGATAATAGCGGTTATATCCGTTAGGACTGTGACCTACATAGATTTTTTCGTAACTGCCTTGAATGATTTTTAATTGCGATTCGTGTTCAAAGGACACTGTTATTAAAGCGGAACAACCCCAGAACGCTTCAGGTTCAATTACCTCAACACTTGCAGGAATTTCAATTGATGTCAATGCCGTGCATTTTGCAAATGCCCCATGCCCATAAAAATAGCCATCTGTATTTCTATTTTCAGAATAACCGCCGCTAATTTTTTTGAGATTGATTCCTTTCTCAAAAGTAATTTTTGCTAATGCCAAACACCCCTTGAATGCCGCCGCTTCAATCGTTTCTACGCTTGCTGGAATTTCAATAGAGGTTATAGGACAATCCGAGAAAGCACCATAATAATCAGAAGAATTAGAATAGCCACCACCGATAGTTTTCAGTTGAGAACCTTTCTCAAAGGTTACGGTTGCCAACTTGGAACACCCCTTGAATGCAGCAGCTTCAATCGTTTCTACGCTTGCAGGAATTTCAATGGAAATCAACGAAATGCAATCAGAAAATGCTCCGCCGTAATAAGAATAGTCATAGGTTGCTCCACATATCGTTTTTAAACTTGAGTTATTCTCGAATGTGACGGTCGTTAGAGCTGTGCAATTTTTAAACGCCGCTTCTTCAATGATTTCTACATTTGCGGGAATCTCAATGGAAGTTAATGCCGTGCAATTTGCAAATGCTCCATAATAATATTTCTCTCCATGGCTCAAAAAACCTTTTCCTCCGCATATTTTTGTCAGCATAGAACCTTTTGAAAAGGTAATGGTTGCTAATGATGAACAATTCATGAAAGCCGCTTTGTTTATCGCCTTTACACTCGCTGGGATGTTAATGGATTTTAATGGACACTCGTAAAATGCATATTCTCCTATCGTTTCCACATTTGAGGAAATTATTATCGACTTCAGTGAATTTTGATAAAATTCACTGTCGTTAATGATCGTTAATGTATGCGGTAATATAAGATTCTCAATGGTTTTCATTTTATAAAAAGCCTTTGTCGGAAGCTCTGTTAGGTTCACTTCTTCAAGATCGAGATTCTTTAGGTTTATCATATTCTGGATTGTCAAAAAATCCTCGGCATCTAATTCCCCTATTATTTTCATGGAAATAATAGATTCGGGATTTAATTCTTTATCAACCAGTACATCAGATAATCCTCCCTTTTGAACGACATGAACGGTTACATAAGATGCCGCTTTTTGATTGATGATGATTTTTTCTGAAAGGCTATATTCCGTATTTGTAAATAAAATCTCCGCACTTCGAGATTGATTAGGCGAATTAGTAGCTATTTTAAAATATTTTGTATGTGTCGAGATAGCCCGTGTCCATGTTTCTTTTATCCAATCTACATCAGATGGAATCGTTACTTGAAAATCAACATTGCTATTTATTTCCACCTTTATCGTTTCCCCATCACCTGAAACATCGTATTTATTTTGTGTCAGTACAATAGTAGGCTCTTCTCCCGCTTGATAAATAGTTATGGTTTCGGACAATCCGTCGCTAAAAACAGTAATCGTTCCTTCCCGCTTTTCAAAGTCTGTATTTTGGGCAACATCAAATGAAAGCATTGTTGTCTGAAGTGCGCGAGTTTCCTTGAGTGTTACCCAATCCTTGCAGTCTTTTCCTATTTCATATTCATAGTCGATATTGGCTTTGACTTCAACTATCGCAATTCCTCCATTGGAGTCCATTTCAATTTTGGACGATGTAACAGTCAAGGCATCCTTTTGTTTCTGCGTTACGACAAGTTTAGTCGAAACCGATCCACATGTAAAAGTAAACGTTGCATTTCGTTCATCTGGATCATTATTCTCTGTTACCTCGAAAGTGATTTGTTCGTTGTCTCCTCCACTCGTTTTAGATGCCGTACACCAAGATTCGCCGCCCGTCAGTTTCCATTGAGCATTTGTGGAAGTTCCGCTATAATTGAGATTAAGCCAAACAGTTTCCGATCCTCCCGTTGATTCAAAGGTCAATGCGTCGGGGGTCAGCCACATTCCTGTTACGGATGATTCTGGATTTGGGTTGGGGTTGTCTTCTGTTTCGCTTTTCGAGCAACTGCAAATCATCATTGCAGTAAGCACAAATAAAAATAATTTTTTCATAGTAAGATTATTTAAGTTGAACAAGTGTTTCAAGTCTTACCGTATCAACTCCTGTTGCGGTGGGTTATATGCAAAAAGAAAGTGTGGAACTGCAATATCTGATATTCGAGAAGTCGAATAAAGACGAAAATGAAAAAAAGAGCTAAATAAGTGCAAATATAACATCTAATATTCAATACTTTATGTGGTATCATATTCGGGAATGACTTTTTAATTTGTCTTAATTCGTTGCAAGTTTCCTCGGGATATATGGGAACATATTCGGGAATTTATTTACCTTTGCCATGTAATCAAAAAGGTATAGCAAATGAAAATTTCCGTCTATCTGAAAAAATGTTCCGCGACCACTTCAAACATCTGCTTCCGGGTACGGGAGAAGAACGTGGATATCAAAGTGGTTTCACCCATCGTGGTCCATGACAAGTATTGGGATGCCGATACCTTATGTTACAGGCGAACGACTGCCGTGACGGCCATTGAACAGAAGCGGGTGCCCGAACAGATCGCCGCCATCATCGAGAGAGCGGAAAAGACCTTCTCGGAGAAGGCTGACGGCAAATGGATGAAACAGGTCATCGAGGATGTCCTGCATCCCACGCGGGCTTTTGAGCGTGATCACCCGAACCTGCTCCACCGCATCCACGAGTACCTGGAAAAATATGACGGTGCGGAAAGAACCAAGGAGCACATCGTCCGCTTCGAGCGAACGATGACCAGGTATCACGAGTACCGGCGTGAATTATTGAGCGATACAGACTTCACTCTTTTCGTTGAAACTGTCACCCTGGGGCAGATGAACGACTTCAGGGAGTACGTCGCCAACGAGTACTTGCTCCGCCAGGAGTATCCTGACTTTTATATTCCCCGTATGCTCATCAACCACAAGCCCAAGCCTCTCTCCAACACGACCGTCATCAATATCATGAACCTTTTCTGCACGTTCCTGCACTGGTGCAAGAGAATGAAGTATTCCGACAACGAAGTCTATGCTGTCTATGGATGCAAGGAGCCGACCTACGGCGACCCGTTCTACCTCACATCGGAAGAGAGGAATGTCCTGTACGACGCGGACCTGAGCGACTGCCCGAAACTGGCTGTCATCCGGGACATTTTCGTGTTCCACTGCTATGTCGGTTGCCGTGTCGGTGATCTCTACAGGATGACCAAGGAGAACATCAAGGACGGTTTTCTGGAGTATATGCCTCAAAAGACCAAGAAGTGTCAGGCGAAAACCATCAGGGTCCCATTGCATGAAAAGGCAGTCAGAATACTGGAACGCTATAGCGGGAATACCGGCAAGCTGCTTCCCTTCAAGCCCATCAACACTTACAATCTGGGTATACGGGAACTGCTGAAACATTGTGGCATTGACCGCATGGTCACTATTCTTGACACGCACGGCTACAACACCGTACAGAAGCCCTTGTACGAGGTGGCCAGCAGCCACACGGCACGCAAGACCTTTGTAGGTAACCTGTACCGGCAGGTTCCGGACCCCAACCTGATAGCCTCCATGTCAGGCCACGTGGAAGGCAGCAGGGCCTTCCGGCGTTACCGGACGATAGATGATGACATGAAACGAAAACTTGTTGAAATGATAAACTAAGGAGGATATATACATGAAAGTAACAGCATTTATCAGAAAGACATCGGCGAAAAACAACGTGACAGATCTTGCCCGGGTCTATTTCCGTGTCCGGGATATCGGTGGTGTGGACATAAAGGCCGCGAGCGAGCTGTCCATCAACCCGAACCATTGGAGTCCGGAGAGGCAAGGCTACAAACCACGTGTGGCTCTTGTCTCGGAAGAGAAGAAGAACGCTTTCGACAGGGATATCCAGCAAATCACCCACCTGATCACCAGGGAATACAGCCGTGGAGTTGACGGGAACTGGCTCAAGGGGCTGATAGAAGAATACCATCACCCCAACATCAATGCAAGGGGCGGCAACAAGGTAGAGGAATACCTGTTGTCATACCAGATACAAAAATATGTTGACGAGACCCCGCTCGCGTTCGAGAGCCGGAAACATCATCTTGACAATCTCAACAAGGTACTCCGTTACGAGCGTTTCCGCCATGAGGTCATGCACCAGAGGGGCTTCCATCTTTGCATTGACTCCATCACGGCAGATGACATAAGAGATTTCAAATTCTGGTTGCAGGAGGAGCACAAGTATGTTGACATGTATCCCGTGTTTTACCAGAACGAGGTCCGCCGCAATGTCGAGCAGGTACGTTCCGAGAACAGCATGTCAGGAAGCCTGTACCGCATTCGCACCGTCATCAAATGGTGCATCAAACGTGGCCTTACACGAAATAATCCTTTCGACCAGTACCAGATCGCGCAGCCCATGTACGGTGACCCGTTCTACCTGACGCTTGAAGAACGGGACAAGGTGTACTATGCCGACTTAAACGGCATGGGTGCCAACTATCCGGTCTATCGTGACATCTTCATGTTCCAGTGCCTGATCGGTTGCCGTGTCAGTGACTTGAACCGGCTGACCAAGGCGAATATCGTGGACGGTTGCGTGGAGTACATTCCCCAAAAGACCAAGCTGGAACATGCGGGCACGGTACGGGTCCCGCTTAACCAAAAGGCCTTGGATATACTGGAAAGGTACAAAGACCTGGAAGAAGCGCTGCTTCCGAGATTCTCGCATTTCGGCTACAACAAGAAAATAAAGGAGATTCTCAAATACGTGGGAATCGACCGTATGGTCAGGGTGCTCGACCCGAAGACGCGCGAGGATGTGGCAAGACCATTGTACGAGGTGGCCACCACCCACACGGCGAGGAAGACTTTCATCGGGAACCTGTACAAGCAGGTCAAGGACCCGAACCTGATTGCCTCCATGTCCGGGCACTCTGAGGGTAGCCGTGCCTTTGCCCGGTACCGTAAGATAGACGATGAAATGAAGAAGGAGCTGGTAAACCTTCTGGATTGACCGTTTCTATTTTCCATCTATCCTTTTATCCTTTTATATCCACCGATAATGCAATATGAATATGGACGAGCAGAAGTTGACATACGAACAATTCAAGGAGGATATTCTCCAGTGGAAGAACACGCACCGTGAAGAATACAACCGCTTCTCGCGCCTGATGACAAACGGTGACGAGAGGCAGTATCTTGCCATCTGCAAAGCCATATTCAGGCAACTTCCCAGTATCAGGCGGGAATGGGAATTGTCCTGGAACGATGACAGCACGGATGGCCTTGCAAATATAAACATGCAGTTCGCGGAGAACGCGGTACCCGGGCAGATCGTGGAGCTGTACACGAAACAGAGGGAGGAAAACAATCCTCTGCCCGACAACATTCCACCGGTCACATTATGGGGCAGGATAAAGTCCTTTTTTAGCGGCAAATCTTCCAAGCCGGGTGTCACCCTTTCGGCACCGCTCGTGTTGAGCTGGCTGTATTATGGAAAGAGCTTCGAAGCGATGGTTTCCATGATAGAGAAACAGATGAAGAATCCGAAAGCTGACAATGCTGACAGGCTGGGCTGTTCCCTTGTAGTCAAGCAGATAATAAACGTATCCATCAAGAACGGTTTCCGAACCCGGGCAGACTGGGACAGGTATTTTGCCATGAACAACGCCATTGAAAAAGGCCATGTCGGCGAATGGGCCTTGCAGGCCATCACGGCTGACATGGAAACCGATGAAGAAAGCAGGGATACGATTACAACCCGGACCGAAGACAGCGTCAGGGGGCCTGTTGTACAACGCGTGGCCGGAAAGAAAAAAATCCAGGAACGGCCACTCGCCGATTATCTTGATCACGAGAACAAGAAAGTTGTATTACATCATATCCGCGACTTTATTTCCGTCAATACAAGTGCCATTCATCAGGCATTACCGTTCTATGTATTGAAGGAGCTCGGTCTGGTTGCCGGTATGCATACAGCCAAGGAGTACAGCATGGGGCTGACATTGCAGTTCACGGATTTGCCGTCATTGAAAAGCGAGAGCGCCATACGGCAGTCGGTCGGGTTCCTGAGAACGGCAAAACATGTGATCAAGGACGGCAAAGACCAGATGGCACCCCTGATAGAGAGTGACGAGAACCGGGAACTGTTCCAGAAATTGGCACAGGCTATCAGTAATATCCCAGGTACAGGCACGATGGCCATTGCAGAGAAATAAGGCTAATTATAACCTTTTCACGTTGTCACACGGACTTATATTGTCATGACAATTTAAGACAAATCATTATATATCAACCACTTTTAATTTACACATACATTTGCACCGTCAATCCTTTCCCGAGGGCTGGCGGTGCTTCTCTTTTATAAGCCATCGGAAGCGGGGCACCAGGGAACTTTTGAAGATGGTCATCACAAACTTCAAAACTGATATTTATGATTACCATAGAGAGTCTGGTCGAGCAAGGAGCGAACGTGAAACTGGAAGTTACTCCCGCTGACCTTAAAATGTTCGCTGAATCCATCGTGCAGCGTACCATCATGGCGCAACAGGAAGAACAGAGAGCCGCGATACTGCGTGAAGCGGAGGAGACTTATCTCAATACAAAACAGGTCCGTGAGTTGCTGAACGTGTGCGAGGGCACGCTCAACCTGTGGGCGAAACGAGGCTATCTCGTACCGGTCAAGGTCGGTAACAAGAACATGTATGCCAAATCTGATGTACGCCGGGTACAGACAGGCAACAAGTCCGAGAGTGTAACATCCTATTGCAAGAGAAAAAATGTGTGATATGGCAACCGGCAGGCTAGAACTGTGTAACAGAATCCGCATGGAGGCGGAGGATATTGAAAGAACGGGATTCCCGCTGGAGGTCCTGCCCCAGGCCGTGCAGTCTGTCATACTCGATATGGCCACATACGAGAACTACAAGATCGAGTTTATCGCTACGGCCATGTTGTCGGCTGTATCCGCGGCCCTGGGAGGCGCATACCGTATCCGCATCAAAGGAGACTGGCAGAGCAGCGGAGCGTTGTACGTCATTCTGGTAGGCAGACCCGGACTGGGCAAGACCCCACCGCTGGAGGCCGCATATCGCCCGATCCGAAAACGTGACTATGCCCTTTTCAAGGTGTACGAGACAGAAATGGAGGCATGGAAAGCCGCGGGAGAAAACGGGAAGAAACCTGTCCTGAAACGCACTGTAGTCTCGGATTTCACTCCCGAGTCGCTTTTACTGACCCACCACAATAACCCGAGAAGCGTGGTCATTCTGGTGGACGAGATCATGGGCATGTTCAATTCCGCCAACCGTTACACGAACGGGCAGCTCATAGAACAGCTTCTGACTGCATGGAGTGGCGGGGCTTTGGATGTTACCAGGGTAAACTCCCCTGTTCCTGTACACATCGAGCATCCATGCATAAACATCATCGGAACCACGCAAACTAAGCGTGTACACGAGCTTCTGAAAAAAGGTTTCGAGGAAAACGGGCTGCTTGACCGTATCCTGTTCGTGATGCCCAAATCCCCCAAGCTTTCATCCTGGAAAAACCGGGACGACGATGGGGAAAGGACATCCCTCGCTGCAGTCCGTTGGGAGAATATATTGAACAAGGTCCTTGCGTTGGACTATGACACCGAAGCGGAAGAAAAAATACCCCACGTGCTGTCCATGGACAGGGAGGCCAGGGAATACTTCTTCTCCTGGTGGAACAGGAAGGTGGAGCGTATCAACCGGATAGAGGATGATGCCGAGGTGGACAGCCGGGAAATGAAACATCCGGCCCATGTAGCCCGTCTGGCATTGATAATTCAGGTTTTGCGCCACGCGTCCGGTGAAAGTCACCTGCAGTTTATAGATGTATCATCGGTGAAAGCCGCCATACGGCTGAACGACTATTTTGAGGAATCATACATGCGTATCCGTTCTTTCGTGGCGAATGACACCTGTGAAGATCCTCCAAAGATGTTACTGTCGATGTTACCTGATACCTTTGATACAAAAACAGCAATAACCGTTGGAAAGGAACGGCAGTGCGTCAGTGAGCGAACTGTCATGAATTACCTGAAGGAGTTATGCCGCAGCAGGCTTCTCCGGAAATCAAAAGCCGGGCATTACGAGAAAATCATGTATGATAAATCTGACAAATCCAATGAAAGCAATAATGAATCATCCCCACGAAACTGCAACGGATGATCTCTTGTTGCAGCCTGCAGTCTTTGCAGTTTTGCAGTTTCGAGGACTGAAAAGGGGAAATTCCTGCAGGACTGCAAGAACTGCAAACTGCAAATGGTGGTATTCATTTGCAGAAACACATAACCGACAACATTATGAACGAATATAGATTCCATCTACAGAAATACAAACCGGGCAGCAAGACCGTCTGTCCGGGGTGCGGAAGGAAGTCCTGCTTTACCCGTTATATCGACGAGGTGGGAGAGATTTCTTTCCCAGGGTACGTGGGTAAATGTGACCACATCAACAGTTGTGGCTATCACTATTCCCCGAAAGAATACTTCCGGGACAATCCGTCAGCAAGGGAAACATCGGCTGGCCATAAAATGAACAGCAGAGCATTTACGGCAGTAAGGTATGCTACCAAACAACCGCCAACAGAACAAGAACCGGAGATTTCTTATCTTCCCTATGATTGGGTGGAGCAATCCATGCGCGGGTACGGCATCAACCCTTTGTACCGTTACTTCACCAAAGTGGCGGGAAAGGAGGAAGCCGGCAGGTTGTTCCATGTTTACAAAGTCGGCACGTCAAGGATGTGGAACGGTTCGACCGTGTTTTGGCAGATAGATGTCAGGGGTAACGTGCGTGCAGGCAAGATTATGGGCTACGATGCCGTAACCGGGCACCGGATTAAAGAACCTTTCAATCAAGTCAACTGGGTCCATTCTGTAAGAAAAGTGCCGGACTTCCACATGAAGCAGTGCCTGTTCGGTGAGCATCTGCTTTCGGACACTTCCGCTGCCATGTCAGCCAAGCCTGTAGCCATTGTCGAAAGCGAGAAGACGGCACTGGTTGCCGCCATGTTCATCCCTGATTTTGTATGGCTTGCCACCGGGGGAATGCACGGCTGTTTCAACAGTGAGGCCATGCAGGTGTTGAAAGAACGCGAAGTGATTCTTTTCCCAGATCTCAAGGCAACCGAAGAATGGCGGCAACGGCTGCCGATGCTGGAGACTATCTGCAGGCGTGTCACCTGTTCCGACCTGCTGGAAAAGATGGCGACCGATGAACAGCGTAGTCGGGGACTAGACATCGCCGACTTTCTGCTGATGGAGGATACGCCACAGATGATTCTCGCGAGGATGATACAACGCAATCCAGCGTTGCAGACCTTCATCGACACCTTCGGACTCGAACTGGTGGATGCAGAAAAAACGGAATGAAAGAGGAGCAATGGACAGCTTGCTGTCCCGTGAAAATGGGGTTGTAAAATCCCGTAGCTTATTAGGGCATTTTCACCGTCTCCGCTTCGCGTCCGGCAGTCAAAAAGCCCATAAGCCGGGGCACTCCTCAGGCTCGCGGGTATGCCTCCGGCAGTCTGACGGGATTTTACAACAAGAATAACAATAAAATAACGAACAGATATGAGTAATACACAATACGCTGTCTGCCACCTGCAGCGTGGCAGCGGCAATGACAGTGGAATGTCATGCCATATAGAAAGAAAGGATGCCAAGGGAAAGATTTATGTGCCGGTTAATGCCGATGCGGACCGGACACATCTCAACCGTGAGTTGGTCAGATTTCCCGATGGCGTGTCCAATCGCACCGAGGCGATACAGCACCGTATCGAGACTGCCGGGCTGCGCCGCAAAGTCAGCAAGAACCAGACAAAGGCAATACGTGTAATGCTGACCGGAACGCATGAGCAGATGATGGAAATTACCAATGGCGGCAAACTGGACAGTTGGATCGATGCCAATCTCAAATGGCTAAAGGAAACCTTTGGTGATGACAACCTTGTGTCCTGCGTGCTGCATATGGACGAGAAGACCCCACACCTGCACGCCACAGTCGTACCCATTGTAACCGGTGAGCGTATCCGCAGGAAGCGGGAAGGCGAAAAGAAATATGAAACGAAGTCCGGACCCCGCCTGTCGGCAGACGATGTGATGCGTCGTACCAAATTACATGAATACCAGAACAACTATGCTAAGGCCATGAAACCGTTCGGGTTGCAGCGTGGGATTGTCGGATCTACCGCCAAGCATCAGGCGAACTCGGAATATTACAGGCAGCAGGTAATACAATATGAAGAGGATATAGCCAAGTTACAGGCCGATGTGGAGAAGGCGCAAGAAGGCAGGAACACCATCCTCGCGTGGTTCGGCAAGGGGGACCTTTCCAAGGCGAAAAAGGAACTGGCTGACAAAGATGGACTGATTGCCGAACTCAATAAACAGATTAAGGAACTTCAGGCAGAAAAGGCACGGTTGCAGGAACAACATAAATCAGAAATCGGAAAGTTACGAAACGGCTATCAAAAAGAAATAGACAAGGCCATTCATCAGGCGGAAGCAGCAGAACGGCAATTCAAGGAGAAGGATGCAATCATAGATAGACAGAGGAAACAGATAAGTTTGCTCGACCGCAAGGCCAATCCCCAGCGTTACAGCCTCTCGTCCGGTGCCGAGCTTGTACGTGTCAATGTCTCAAACTATCGGAATCCGTCGCTTCACATCTGGACACGGGTCGGTGATGAACTTTTTGATAACATCAAATTCCAGATAGACTATGATGTGGCCCAAAGACATTTCAACGGCCAGATCACGGACGAGGAGTTTGTCAATGCTGTATTCGATCCGCAGGAGCAGGTAAATGGAAAACAGACTGAGCTATTGGGTACAGCTTTTACCCTTGCCGCCGGAGGACCGGCGGAGGTTCACATTGGAACTGGATCTGGTGGCTCATCGTCTGACCTTCCGTGGGGTGAACAGAAAAATAAGCATAGAAGATGATGATAGCTCATTCGAAGTGTGTTATGGTAATAGTTTTAACACACTCTTTAACAGAATTATCTGTACATACTCCCCATTATGAGAACGTTCCGTTTGAGGTACCAAAGGGATGGGTATGGACAACATTGGGAAGTATTAGCAACTATGGAACAAGTATAAACGTTCAAGTTGGAGACATTGATAGTAATGAATGGATCTTAGAACTTGAAGATATAGAAAAAGATACGGCAAAGATAATTCAACATCTTAGCAAAAAAGAACGATTTCTAAATGGAACTCGCCATAAATTCCAAAAAGGGGATATTCTTTATTCAAAACTACGTACATATCTCAATAAAGTATTGGTTGCTTCTAATGGTGGATTTTGTTCAACGGAAATAATGCCTTTTGGAACTTATGGTGTATTATCAAATGAATATATATGCCATGTGTTGCGTTCTAATCATTTTCTTGATTATACATTACGATGCGGATACGGTGTAAAAATGCCGAGACTTAGTACAAACGATGCTTGTAAAGGAATGATACCACTTCCTCCTCTTGCAGAACAACAACGCATTGTAACCGAAATAGAAAAATGGTTTTCTCTGATTGACCAAATAGAGCAAGGGAAAGATGATTTGCACAGTATTGTCAAGCAAACTAAAAGCAAAATCCTCGATCTCGCCATTCACGGGGAACTCGTGCCGCAAGATCCGAACGACGAACCAGCCATTGAGTTATTGAAACGCATAAATCCTAGCTTCACACCTTGTGATAACGGGCATTATCCGCAGTTGCCTGATAGTTGGACAATAGTTCCCATGCAAATGCTATGTTCTTTGACGGATGGAGAGAAACTTGACGGTAAGGGAATGCCAAATCTTGATGTAAAATATCTAAGAGGAGAACGTGACTTTAAGACACTGACAAATGGGCGATATGTAGCAGCCAATAGCCTATTGATTTTGGTTGATGGAGAAAACTCTGGTGAAGTGTTCAGAACGCCGATTGAAGGTTATCAAGGCAGCACATTCAAGCAACTACATATCAATGAAAATATGCTTGCAGAGTACATCTTACACGTTATAAACCTGCATCGTAAAGCATTGCGTGAAAACAAAGTAGGTTCGGCAATACCTCATCTGGATAAGAAGCTATTTAAGGCAATAGAAGTACCCGTACCTCCTTATGATGAACAAGTAAGAATTGTAACTGTGATAAATTCAATGCATAGTAAATTGGATGCAATAATGGAGAATTTATAAACTCTCAATTATTGCATCAAGTTTTTCAAACATTGCGTTTGCTGCATTGATTATACGCTTTTGTTCTTCTTTTGGTGGTATTGGTATGCAAAGTTTAGAGTATTCTGAAATCCAATAACGCT
>ERZ826242.1080-NODE-1080-length-32655-cov-8.998773_pt1 | contig 32655 bp, 26 predicted proteins | sample MGYA00519871_ERZ826242 | MGnify/ENA primary metagenome ERZ826242 (study PRJEB31778, sample SAMEA3449226) | human gut metagenome | biome: human gut; feature: human-associated habitat; material: faeces | place: United Kingdom | collected 2010/2012 ...
ACGATGGCCACAATGGGGGGCAGCAGGGACCAGAAGGTGCCTGCGAACGGGGTGGCCGCGCCTTCCACAATGATGGGAGCGTCCTTGAATGTGAAGCCGAGGATCGCCAGCAGCACCACAAAGACACCCAGCGCAACGAAATACGCTATTTTGGTACTTTTCTTTTCCATGTGTGTGATTTACCTCCTCACAAATTGTTCTCTCATCATACCTGCCTGTTAAGATATTGTCAACCTCTTAACGTCATATTCCATTATTTTAACAAATTGTAAACACGCTTTTCCGTCATTCTCACAAATTTTCAGGCTCCGTGCTTGGGAAAACCTGCATTTTCCTCTCCCCCCACTTTTGGTATTTTCCCTGTAAAATCAAGGCTTTTTTACGTCAGCGCATAAAAGTATGCCGGAGCAAGCTGCTCCGGCATACGAATTTTGTATGTATTTTGTCGTTAATTCCGCGTTAAGGCTGTTTAGAAGAAGAACTGCTTGATCTGCCCGTACAGCACCAGCAGCAAGCCCAGCGGGGCAACATAGCGAACGCAGACGTTGTAGAACTTAAAGGCGGTAAACTTGTTGCCGCACTGCTCGATCTCATCCTTGACCACATCCGTACCGATCTCATAGGCCACCATGAAGGTCATCAGCAGCGCTCCCAGCGGCATCATAACGCCCTCCGAGACGGCATCCCAGAAGTCAAGCCAGTCGGCAGCCCAGGCCTTCGGCTCCGCAATTCCCAGCAGATCCGCAGGCGAGAAGTTACTGTTACCCAGCGCGTCCGCACAAACCAGAATGCAGCCCAGGCCGACAGCAGCCGCAGCAATGAGGGTATATACCTTGCGCTTGTCTCCCTTGCCCGCGTCACGGGCTTTGTCAACGAAGTGCGCTACGATGACCTCCAGCAGGGAGATGGAGGAGGAGATGGCGGCGAACACCACCAGCAGATAGAAGAGAATGCCGAAGAGCGGGCCCATACCGCCCATACGGCTGAACACATTCTGCATGGTGACGAACAGCAGGCCGGGGCCGCCCAGATCGCCGTTGGGGTCAAGGGCGAAGCGGCCGGGCAGCACGCACAGAGCCGCCATGAAGGCCACGATGGAGTCCATGATAACGATCAGCAGGCCGTTCTTCTGAATGTTCTCTTTCTTGCCCAGATAAGAGCCGTAGGTGATCATAGCGCCCATGCCCAGAGACAGGGAGAAGAACATCTGGCCGCCGGCGGTGGCAAATACCTGGAAGATGTTGGGTGCTTCTTCGATCACGCCGTTCGCAACAGCCCAGCCGGGAACAAACATATACTTCAGGCCGTTCACCGCGCCGGGCAGGGTACAGGCGCGGATGATGCAGATCAGCAGCGCGACAAACAGTGCGGGCATACCCACGGAGCAGACCTTCTCGATACCGCCGCCCACGCCGCCGAGGACTATGAGCATGGTCAGCGCCACGAAGATCAGGCCATAGATAACAGCCTCGGTGGGGTTGGCGATCAGAGCCGACCAGGCCTCGGCGCCAACGGAAGTGCCATTGGCTGCCGCAGCCTCAGCAAATACATTTGCACCAAAACCGGCCTTGAGCAGGTCGCCCACATTGAGAATGACATACTTGATGCAGTAGCCGCCCAGCGCGCAGTAGAAGAACAAAATGAAAAATGCGGATGCGATACCCATCCAGCCCATCCATTTGAACTTCTTGGAGACCATCCTGTACGCCTCGACCGCGCCCTTGCCGGTCTTACGGCCGATGGCAAGCTCACTGATCATCACGATGAAGCCGGTGGTGACACCCAGGAAAATATACACCATCAGGAACGTGAAGCCGCCATTGGCACCCATCTTATAGGGGAAGCCCCAGATGTTGCCCAGACCGACCGCCGAGCCGACCGCGGCCATCAGGAATCCGAAATTGGATCCAAAGCCTTTTCTTTCTTCCATATCTTCTCTCCTTACGATTTCCCCCGCCTTCCCAGCGGGCGTATTTGTATCTTACCGCGAGAAAAAAGTCTTGTAAATAAGAGTAAACGTTTCTTAACGTCCGCTTCCCGAAAGTCATATTTTCCTTTATTTACAACATATAAAAGCCCTGTGAAATGTCGATTTTCGTCGCCGCCTTTTTTCTTGTAAAGAAACTCGCAAATCAGAAAGAAGCACCCCTCCTCGAGGGGTGCTTCCGGTTTGATCCGGTTGTTATGCGGCGCTCAGTCGCCCTCCCGCATGCGGTAGCCCACGCCCACCTCCGTGAAGATGTACTGAGGGTTGCCGGGGGTAGGTTCGATCTTGCGGCGGATGTTGGCCATGTTCACCCGCAGGATCTGGTTGTCGGTCTTGGCCTTGGGGCCCCACAGCTCGCGGATGATGAAGTCATAGGTCAGCACCTTGCCGGCGTATTTGCCCAGCAGGGCCACGATCTTATATTCGTTGACGGTGAGCTTGGCGTTTTCACCGCGCATAAGCACCTGGTGCTTGTCATAGTCGATGGTCAGGTCGCCGGTGGTGAATTTGCCGGACTGGGCGATCTGGGGGTCGGACAGGGTGGTGCGGGTATGGCGGATGGCGGTGCGGATGCGGGCCAGCAGCTCGGAGGTGCCGAAGGGCTTGGAGATATAGTCGTCGGCACCGTAGTCCAGGGCCTCTACCTTATCATGCTCATGGTGCCGGGCGGAGACCACCACCACCGGCAGGCTGGACCACTTGCGGACGGATTTCAGCACCTCGATGCCGTCCATATCCGGCAGGCCCAGATCCAGCACGATCAGGTCGGGACAGTGGGATGAGATCATGGTCAGCGCCTCCTCGCCGCTGCGGACCACGATGGTGTCGTAGCCGTTGGCTGTCAGGATCATGGAGATGAAATTGCTGATGCTCTGCTCATCCTCTACGATCAGTACCTTGTCTTTAATCTTCATGGTCTTCCTCCTCCATAGGTAATTCTATCACAAACCGTGCCCCGCCGTGACGGGAGACGTTTTCGCCGCGAATTGAGCCGCCATGGGCCTGCATCACCGTCTTGCATACGGACAGGCCAATGCCCATGTTGCGCTTGCGGTCACCCTGCTGGCTCTGGTGGGCGCTGCTGTCAAAGAGATTGTTCAGCTTGTCGTGGGCGATGCCCGCGCCGTTGTCCTCCACGGTGATGCGGGCCACATCGTCATGCCGTTCCAGCGTCACGTTGATCTCCGTGGCCCCCTCGCCGTGGATGGCGGCGTTCTCCAGCAGGTTCAGCAGCACCTGCTCGATCAGCAGCTCGTCCATGGGCACCAGGAGCACCTCCTGGGGCAGATGGACATGGACCGGAAGCGTGCCGCCCCGCTTGGTGAACTTGGCCACCGCGCCCTCGATGACCTCCTCGGCCACAGCCAGCGTCTTGGTGACCTTGGTGTCGTCGCCCTGGGCGCCGATGCGGGTGATGGACAGCAAGTTTTCCACGATGCGGATCAGCCAGCGGGCGTCCTCGTTGGCGGCGGACACCAGCTGGTGCCGCTGCTCCGCCGTCAGCGACTCCTCCTGTTCCATCAGAACGTCGGTGGCGCCCACGATGCCGGTCAGCGGCGTTCGGATGTCGTGGGACACCGCCCGCAGCAGATTGGAGTGTATCCGCTCCCGCTCCGCCTCACGCTTCAGGATCTCTACCTGCTTGGCGCGGCTGGTCAGCATACCGGTGACCACCGAGATGAACATCATGACGATAAACGTCAGCGGGAAACCCGCCAGCGTGAAGCTGATCTCCCAGTACGGCTCGGTAAACACATAGTCCACGCACAGCACGCCGGTGACGGCAATGAGGATGCTGAACAGATATCCGTCCGTCAGCAGCGCCGTCAAGAACACATCCAGAAAAAAGATCACGGCCACATAGCTGGTATCTCTGTGGGTGTCCACCGACCGCAGCAGCAGGCACAGCACCACCGTGACGAAAAACAGCGCCGCCGAAACGATGAAATCCTTTCCCGAATACAGCAGAGAGCTGTGAAAGATCTTTTTCTTCTTCGTCCATTGTCCCGGCCACGGGATCTTCCATTTTTTCATGCGCACCCCTCCCCTGCGCCGGACTCCGTAATTATCTTGTATTGTATCACAGATTTTTGTTAATGTGGTGTTAAAATGTTGTTAAGAGGGGCCTTTTCTCTAAATTTTTACAGGGACTTTATGGGCCTTCCGGCCACGAAAAACCGGCCGCTGCCGGTGGGCATGGCCGGTTTTGTCGAACGGTGTATCTTTCTGTATCTTTATGGAGAAAATTCTCCTATAAAAAGCAAATCGCCACGGCACCGATGTGTCGTGGTTCCTTCGTATGGGGGTGTCCTTACCGGTCGCTGGGCTGCCAATCGCAATCCGCGAAGATCATATCGTCCAGATCACCCGTGATGAACTTGTTCAGCATCGTACATATCACGCTCCTTTCCTATTCGCATTTTACACTTGTATTATATGCTTCCCCTTTCCTTTTTGCAAGCTTCAAATTAGACGTATTTCACAATTTCGCTCGTTGTCTTTTTGGCAGTTTGCACAGTGCCTATTGCGTTTTCCGGTAGGGTACATTATAATATAGAATGGAATTTTAGGTTGACGCGGGGGACGCGTATGAAAGAGTTTATTGCGGGACAATTTGATATTGCCGTCATCGGCGCGGGCCATGCCGGCATCGAGGCAGCGCTGGCCGCGGCGCGGCTGGGACTGGAGACGGTGTGCTTTACCATCAATCTGGATGCGGTGGGCAACATGCCCTGCAATCCGGCCATCGGCGGCACGGGAAAGGGCCATCTGGTGCGGGAGCTGGACGCTCTGGGCGGCGAGATGGCCAAGGCGGCGGACAAGGCCTGCATTCAGTACCGGATGCTGAACCGGGGCAAGGGCCCCGCCGTATGGTCCCTGCGGGCCCAGGCCGACCGGCGGGAGTATCAGAAGGTGATGAAGCACACGCTGGAGCGCCAGCCCCACCTGATGGTGCGGCAGGGTGAGGTGGTGGACATCCGGGCGGAGGACGGCCATGTGTCCCAGGTGGTGCTGCGGACGGGGGCGGTATTCCACGTGAAGGCCGCCGTCATCTGCTCCGGCACCTATCTCCACGGGCGCACCATCATCGGCGAGTGCATCGAGGAGAGCGGCCCCGACGGTATGCACGCCGCCACGGCGCTGACGGAGCGATTGCTGGCGCTGGGACTGCCCCTGCGGCGGTTCAAGACCGGGACGCCGCCGCGGGTCAACGCCCGGACGGTGGACTTCAGCAAAATGGAGCTGCAGGAGGGTGACCCCGCTCCCCTGCCTTTCAGCTTCGAGACAGAAAAGCCGCCGGAGAACCGGGCGGTGTGCTATCTCACCTACACCAACGAGGAGACCCACCGGATCATCCGGGAGAATCTGGATCGCAGCCCCATTTACAGCGGCGTTATTGAGGGCGTGGGCCCCCGGTACTGCCCGTCCATCGAGACGAAGGTGGTGCGCTTTGCCGACAAGCCCCGGCATCAGCTGTTTATCGAGCCCATGGGGCTGGACACGGAGGAGCTGTACATTCAGGGGTTCTCCTCCTCCCTGCCGGAGGAAATTCAAATTCAAATGCTGCACACGGTGACGGGGCTGGAGCACGCGGTGATGACCCGGCCCGCCTACGCCATCGAGTACGACTGCATCGACCCGCTGGCGCTGAAGCCCACGCTGGAGACGAAGGCGGTGGCGGGGCTGTACGGCGCGGGGCAGTTCAACGGCTCCTCCGGCTATGAGGAGGCGGCGGTACAGGGCTTTGTGGCGGGCGTCAACGCGGCGCTGGCGCTGCTGGGCCGTGAGCCGTTGGTGCTGAAGCGCAGCGAGAGCTACATCGGCACCCTCATCGACGATCTGGTGACGAAGGGCACCGAAGAGCCGTACCGCATGATGACCAGCCGCTCGGAATACCGGCTGGTGCTGCGGCAGGACAACGCCGACCAGCGTCTGACGGCCATCGGCCACCGCATCGGTCTGGTCAGCGATGAAAGGCTGGCGGCGGTGGAGGCCAAGTACGCCGCGGTGGCACAGGAAATCAGGCGGCTGGAGCGCACCGGCATCCCCGGCAGCGACGTGCTGAACGCCCTGCTGACGGAGCGGGGCACCACCCCCGTCAATGACGGGTGCCGCCTCATCGACCTGCTGCGGCGGCCCCAGCTCAGCTACGCCGATCTGCGCCCCTTCGATCCCGCGCCCCAGGAGCTGGCGGCGGACGTGGTGGAGCAGGTGGAGATCACCGTGAAGTACGAGGGCTACATCCAGCGGCAGCAGAAGCAGGTGGAGGAATTTGAACGGCTGGAGCGCCGCCTGCTGCCGGAGGATATCAACTATGACCACATTCAGGGATTGCGGCTGGAGGCACGGGAAAAGCTCAGCGCCATACGGCCCCGCAGTCTGGGACAGGCCGGACGCATTTCCGGCGTGTCCCCCGCCGACATGGCGGCGCTGATGATCTACTTGGGCAAGTAAGGAGGACGAACCGATGAAAGTCTATGATCTGACCCACACCATCAGAAACGACATGCCGGTGTATCCCGGCACGGAGCAGCCGCAGCTGACCACCGCCTGCACCATCGAAGCGGCAGGCTATCGGGAGACGCTGCTGCACATGTTCTCCCACACCGGCACCCACATGGACGCCCCGGCCCATATGCTGTTGGACGGCGCGGTGCTGGACAGCTACGGCACGGACAAATTCACCGGCACCGCCGTGGTGGTGGACTGCCGGGAAGAGACGGATATCTCCCTTCCCCTGCTGCAACGCTATGACCTGGACGGTGTGGACTTCGTGCTGTTCTGCACCGGGTGGGACAAAAAGTGGGGCAGTCCCGAATACTATGAGGGCTTCCCCTGTCTGACGGCTGACGCGGCGGCGCATCTGGCTTCCCTGCCCCTGAAGGGCGTGGGCGAGGATTCCATCTCGCTGGATCCCTGCGGCAGCGCGGACTTCCCCAACCACATCACGCTGCTGCGGGCGGACTTCGTCAACACGGAGAATCTGACGGGGCTGGACGCGTTGATCGGACGGCGGTTCACCTTTGTGACGCTGCCGCTGAAATTTGAAAATTCTGATGGCTGCTCCTGCCGCGCCATCGCAATGGAGGAATGATACATGGGTAAGCTGCGGTTTTTGCTGGCGCTGTGGCTGGGCAAGCTGTCCATTCCGGCGCTGAAGATCACCCATCACAACGGCACGGACTTCCCCGGCTCGCTGGCGGTGAAGGTGTGTCCCGACTTTTTGAAATATGTGGGCAAGCCGCCCCTGATGGTGGCCGTTACCGGCACCAACGGTAAGACCACCGTCAGCAATATGCTGGTGGACATTCTGGAGGCGGAGGGCCACCGCGTCCTCAGCAACCGGGCGGGCAGCAACATCACCTCCGGCGTGTCCACGGCTTTCATCCGCAACTGCGACCTGCTGGGCCGGGTGAAGAAGTGCAACATGGCGGTGCTGGAGATCGACGAGCGGTCGGCCCCGAAGATCTATCCCTATGTGCGGCCCAACTATATTCTGATCACCAGCCTGTTCCGGGATTCCATCATGCGCAACGCCCATCCGGGGTATATTGCGGACATTCTCAGCCGGAACCTGCCCCGGGAGAGCAAGCTGATCCTCAACGCCGACGACCTCATCTCCTGCGGCGTGGCGGAGGAGAACGCGCGGTGCTATTTTGGCATCGGGCGGATGCCCACCGACGTGACGGACTGCGTGAACCTGCTGAACGATATGCGCATCTGTCCCAAGTGCGCGGGCAAGCTGCGGTATGAGTACCGCCGCTATCACCACATCGGCCACGCCGTGTGCGAGAGCTGCGGCTTTCACTCCCCCGAGGCGGACTATCTGGCGGAGCAGGTGGACTTGCAGGCGCGCACCATGGTGGTGCGGGAGAAGGACGGGGTGACCTATCCCTATGCGCTGATCACCGACAGCCTGTTCAACATCTACAACATGATGGCGGTCATCGCCGCGCTGCGGCAGCTGGGGCTGAGCCACGAGACCATCCGGAAGCGGTTTGCCGGGACGAAGATCCTGGAGAGCCGTCTTTCCGAGGAGAAGATCGGCGGCGTCAACGTGATCATGCAGATGTCCAAGGACAAGAACGCCCTGGCGTGCAGCCGGAACTTTGACTATATCCAGTCCAAGCCGGGCCGCAAGGAGCTGCTGGTAATGATGAACTGCATGGGCGTGTCCAAGAACTGGTCGGAGAATCCCAGCTGGATGTACGATACGGACTTCGAGTTCCTGAACCACGACGACATCGTGCAGCTGGTGTGCGCCGGGCCGCGGGCGCGGGACTATAAGCTGCGGCTGCTGCTGGCGGGCATCCCGGAGGAGAAGATCTTTCTGGAGGATGACGAATTCAAGGCGCTGGACAAGCTGTATCTGACGCCCGGCGACGATGTCTATATCCTGTACGGCGTGGACGGTACGCCGCTGGCCTTCCGGGTGAAGGCGAAGCTGAAGGAAATGCTGCTGGCGAAGGGAGGTCAGGCACAATGAGAGCGGAGATCCTATTCCCGGAGGTGTGCAACCTCTACGGCGATCTGCAGAACATCTACTATCTGAAGCGGTGCTGCCCGGCGCTGGAGATCGTGGAGACCGACCTGAAGTCCAAGCCCGCCTTTCTGGACGGGGACGTGACGCTGGTGTTCATGGGCTCCACCACGGAGCAGGGGCTGCAGCTGGCGGCGGACGCCCTGCGGCCCTATCGGGAGGCCATCGCGGAGAAGGTGGACGCGGGACAGCTGTTCCTGGCCACCGGCAACGCGCTGGACATTTTGGGCGATGCCATCGACAGCGATATGGCGCCCCGGATCGAGGGTCTGGGCCTGCTGCCCACCCGGGCGGAGTATCACATGATGCGGCGGCACAACAGCTACTATGTGGGGAAGTTCGGCGACATGGACATTGTGGGCTTCAAGAGCCTGTTCGGCCACTCCCACGGCGTGGGCGAGGCGCTGTTCGACACCGTGAAGGGTGTGGGCCGGGACGGCCAGGAGGGCAGCGGCGAGGGCTTCCGCCGGGGCGGACTGATGGCGACGTATCTCATCGGGCCGCTGCTGATTTTGAACCCTCCCCTGTGCAAGTGGCTGCTGCGGGAGATGGGCGCGGCGTCCGACGTGCTGGCCTTCGAGGAGGCCGCCATGGACAGCTATCAAAAGCGGGTGGCGGAGTTCATGGAACCGGGACGAAGCTGGAAGTATTAAAAAACGGTTTGCTCTGGAGCACAAAAACAACAGGACACGCTGCAGGGAGGAAAATATGAAAAAAGCGAAGGCTTATCAACTGATTCTGATCCCTCTCCTTCTCGTCATTGCTGCTGTGGGCGTGAGCCTTGCCTACAGATGGTGGGATGCGAGCCACACGGTACCCGGCCCCGGAAGCTTGGAGGGTCGTTTACAGGGTGTTGGCGATTGGGCCGAAGGCGAGCAGGGATCGGAGCTGCTTGGTGCGTATACCTTTGTCACCACGGATGAAATCGACACGGCCCGCATCAAAAAAGTATATGCCTATCAGCTTTCAGACGGCTCTGTTTACGGCTGGCTTTCCTTTCAGCAGGAGCTGCCGGAAGATCAGTGGGAGGAAGAGAGCGCTGTGCCCGGCACCGATGCCAACTACGTCAAGGTGCTGCTGGAAGCAGAGGCGCAGCATTGGGAAAAGGACTTGTTTTTGGGTCACTATAGTCTGAGCGGGGTGTTTTTTGCCATCAGCGACAGCCCCGAAACCTTAGCGAGTTATTTCCTCAGCTGCACAGAGGGTAACTACTATCGCGGCTGATCGGGCGCGCTCGGGGCGTCGAGGACGCCGCCCCCTACAGCATGCGCCCCAAGCTCACAGCAGGCCCGTTTTGCGGTGCAAAATGGGCCTGTTGGCGCAGCTCTACGCTGCGGAGACTGATTTCTGAAACGGCGGGGTGGACATTTCTGCCCCGGCTGCGGCATACTGGCGTCACAGCGAAAGGAGCGTGACCACATGGATACCACGAAAACAGGCAGCTATCTGGCGGCGCTGCGAAAGGACGCAGGGATGACCCAGCAGGAGACGGCTGACCGCCTGGGCGTGTCCAACAAGACCATCAGCAAATGGGAGAGCGGCGGGGGATTCCCCGATATCGCCATTCTTCCGGCGCTGGCAGAGCTGTACGGTGTCACCGCCGACGACATTCTGGCGGGTGAAACGGTGCGGCGCACCGCCGCTTCCGGCGGCGGACAGGTGGAGCAGTATCTGGCCCGCCGGGGCGAGCTGCGGTGGCGCATCGGCTACGCCGTGGCGGCGCTGTGTCTGCTGGCGGCGGTGCTGTTCCGGCCTTACGTCTGGGTGTGGCTGCTGCTGGCGGGAGCCGCGGCGGCGGTATGGATCGGCTGGGGCCGATGCGGCAAGGACGAGCTGCGGACGCGGCTTTTGATGCTGTTTCCGCTGGCGGCGGCACTGGGGTTTATGGTGCTGGGGAAGTGCTTCCCCGCAACATTGGTAAAAGAGTACTTCCAGACAATCCGGGAGTATGATTGGGTTTCCGCGATGATGATAACCGATTATCTGTCCGCACATATCGCATGGGATCTGATGCTGATAATGCTGGCGGTGCTGTACCTTCTGGCACGGCATATCCTGCGGCGGCATGGTGATGGGGCAGGGTTGCTGAAACCTGCGACGTTCCGTTGCGCATTGGTCGGCTGGATCGCATCACTGGCGGCAGAGATCGTGCGCTGGCTGGTGGTAACACCGCTCAGACAGGAAAATGTAGAATACTACATCGAGCACCTGGTCTTTGGTAGTTCCGACGCATATACCTCCGCCGCACGGTGGTTCGCGGTGCTGCGGTGGGGCGTGGTCGCGGTGACGCTGGTGCTGATGGCGCTGGCGGAGCAAAAAAAGGCGGCGGAAGCGCCGCAGCAGACCGAAAACGCCGGAGAAATGAAATAAGCGAAACCAGCGGCTTGCGCGATAGGCGGAAGCCGCTGGTTTTTATTGTAATTCCTGTTCCAAGGCGTCGAATTCAGACGCTGCGAAAAACTCGCCCAGCGTGATATCCAGCCCGTCGCACAGTTTTTTAATGGTGGTAATGGAGATATCCCGACGCCGCACGTCCAGTAGGCTATAGACGGTGGAGGGCGTTATTCCGGAGAGATTGGCCAACTTGTTGTATTTGATCCCCCCGCTGGGCGCAGAGCTGGCGGAACCGTTCCGCCACCACGTCTTTCACTGTCATACGATCACCTCAAAGGCGAGTTTATTCCTCTTCCGGCAGCGTGATCTCGCCGTGCTCCCGCTCGTAGACGTCCACGCATTCCTGCGCCAGATGCTCCAGCTGCGCATTCAGCGAACGGTGATTCTTTTTTGCGATATAGGTGATTTTGCGCAGCAAGGCTTCCGGAAAGCGAATGCCGGTCTGAATGCGGTCAGTAGCCAAATGATAACACCCCTTTTGCAGTATGATAGCATTTTAACCAAAAACGATTTGACTATCTACAAACTTTATGTTATCGTTTAGTTATCAGCCGAGTTGGGAGAGATGTGATTTATGAAAGAACTTACGATACAGATTCCGGATTATCTCTATGAGTTTTACCGCAAAATCGGCCAACAGGCAAATGTGTCCACCGAACAGGTGGTCAGCGACACGCTGTTCAAGCTGGCGGGAGAATTGAGTCTGAACGCGATACACAAGAAAGAGAAGATGTGAACGCGGCAGACGCGTAGGGCGGACAGAGTCGTCCGCCCCTACATTGTCATTGCGAACCAGTGCTCACTCTGGTGTGGCAATCCGTTTTATCTAAAGAGTACGGATTCCCACGACAGTGACATCGGTCACTGTCTCGGAATGACATACTTTGCGGCGGAGCCCATGGGGTCTGCCGCTATTCAAATCATGCCGCCTTTGGCGGCATACCTTAACTTTTCACTCTTCTCTCTTCACTCTTCACTGCAAAAAAGACGTCTGCCTTGCGGCAGACGTCTTTTTTGCATGTGTTACGTCAAATCGGGGAAATTCTTTACCACAGCGGCGCAGCGGGGCGTGCGGTCACAGCGCCGCCGGCGGCGGATCAAGCGTGACCGCACGCAAGGAAGTGTCTGCCGTTTCGCACGGCCCGAACGGGTCTGCGAAACGGCAGACACAACGAGTTACCACCGCAAGCCACGGTGCGGCAAAAGCAACAGGGCACTCAACATGCCGTGCTTACACCAAATCGGGGAAATTTTTCACAACAGCGGCGCAGCGGGGGCACAGCTCGGGATGCTGGGCGTCGCTGCCCACGGTGGGCAGTACCTTCCAGCAGCGCAGGCACTTGGCGCCATTGGCGGGGCGGACGGCCACGGTCAGGGCGTCGCCCACCTCCACGCGCACCTGAGACACGATCAGCAGGTCGGCCAGCATGGCGCTGTCCATCTCGGTCAGGAAGGCATCCTCGGCGGGAACGGTCAGATCCACCTCGGCCTCCAGGCTCTTGCCGATGGTCTTGGCGGCACGGGCCTGCTCCAGCTCGCCGTTGACGGCGTTGCGCAGGGCGGCGATGCGACTCCACTTGGCCATCTCATCCTCAGAGAGGGCGTACTCGGTATAGGGCTGCACCATCTCGTTGAACAGGACGTTGCGGGCATCATCGCTGCTGCGGTGGGGCATAGCCAGCCAGATCTCATCGCAGGTGAAGGCCAGGATGGGTGCGAACAGGCGGGTCATGGCGTCCAGGATCAGGAACAGGGCGGTCTGTGCGCTGCGGCGCTCCAGGCCCTCGGCGGCGTCGCAGTACAGACGATCCTTCAGGATATCGAAGTAGAAGGAGCTGAGGTCGACCACGCAGAAGTCGTTGACCATATGGGACACCACATGGAACTCATAGTTGTCATAGGCGGCGAACACCTTGGTGATCAGGTCGTTCAGGCGGGTGACGGCCCACTTGTCCAGGGGCAGCATGTCGGCGGGCTGCACCAGATCGTCGGCGTTGAAGCCCACCAGGTTATCCAGGCAGAACTTGGCGGTGTTGCGGAACTTCAGGTAGTTCTGGGAGAGCTGCTTGAAGATCTCGTCGGAGCAGCGGACATCCACATGATAGTCGGCGCTGCCGGCCCACAGGCGGAGGAGATCCGCGCCGTACTTGTCAAAGATCTCGGCGGGATCCATGCCGTTGCCCAGGGACTTGTGCATGGCCTTGCCCTCGCCGTCCACCGTCCAGCCGTGGGTGACGCACTCCTTGAAGGGAGCGCCGCGGCCCAGGGCGCCCACGGCCACCAGCAGAGAGGACTGGAACCAGCCGCGATACTGGTCAAGGCCCTCGATATACATGGTGGCGGGCCAGAAGCCCTGATCGCGCTCCATGGCGGCGAAGTGGGTGGAGCCGGAGTCGAACCAGCCGTCCAGCGTGTCGTTCTCCTTTTCGAAGCCGGCGGACTTGCCGCAGTGGGGGCAGGTAAAGCCCTTGGGCAGGATGTCGGCGGCATCCATATCGAACCAGGCATTGGAGCCCTTCTCCTCGAACAGGCTGGCCACGGCCTCGATGCTCTCCTCAGTGCAGACGGGCTTGCCGCAGTCCTTGCAGTAGAACACGGGGATGGGCAGGCCCCAGCGGCGCTGACGGGAGATGCACCAGTCGGCGCGCTCGCGGATCATGCTCTTCATGCGGTCGATGCCCCAGCCCGGGACCCAGCGCACGTCGTCGCACGCGGCGCAGGCCTCATCCTTAAAAGAGTCGACAGAGCAGAACCACTGCGGGGTGGCGCGGAAGATGATGGGCTTCTTGCAGCGCCAGCAGTGCGGATAGCTATGCACGATCCCCTCGCTGGCGAAGAGCGTGCCGGCCTCCTTCATGTCGTTCAGGATAACGGGGTTGGACTCCTCGACGAGCATGCCCTCATATTTTCCGGCATAGTCGGTGTGGCGGCCCTGATCGTTGACGGGCACGACCATGTCCATGCCGTAGCGGCGGCAGGTCTGATAGTCGTCCGCGCCAAAGCCGGGCGCGGTGTGGACGCAGCCGGTACCGGAATCCATCGTGACATAGTCGGCGAGAACCAGACGGGAGGTCTTGGGCAGGAAGGGATGAGATGCGAGCATGTTCTCATAGAAGTTACCGGGGTGGGTCTCGAGGATCGAGTAGTGCTCGACGTTGCCGACGGTCATGACCTTTTCGACGAGCGCCTCGGCGACGATGTACATCTCGCCGTTATCCTCGTTCTTCACGATGGCGTAGCTCTCGTCGGGGTGCAGGGCGATGGCAAGGTTACCGGGCAGCGTCCAGATCGTGGTCGTCCAAATGACGAAGTTGAGCTTGGACTTGTCGAGATGGCTCAGCTTGCCGAGATCGTCGTTCATCGGGAACTTGACGTACACGGTCGTGCAGGGATCGTCCTGATACTCGATCTCCGCCTCAGCCAGGGCGGTCTCGTCGTGATAGCACCAGTAAACGGGCTTTAAGCCCTTGTAGATGTAGCCCTTCTTGTACATCTCACCGAAGACCTTGACCTCCTCAGCCTCGAAGCCGGGGTCCATGGTCTTGTAGGGGTGCTCCCAGTCGCCGAGCACACCGATGCGCTTGAAGCCCTCCATCTGCACGTCGATATAGTGCTGGGCGAACTCGTGGCAGGCGGAGCGAAACTCGGAAACGGGCATGGCCTTGTGGTTGAGCTTGTTCTGCTTGATGATGGCGCTCTCGATGGGCATGCCGTGGTTGTCCCAGCCGGGGATATAGGGCGTATAGTAGCCGCGCATCGCGTAGGAACGGGTGATGAAGTCCTTCAGGGACTTGTTGAGCGCGTGACCCATGTGCAATCCGCCGTTGGAGAACGGAGGGCCATCGTGCAGGGCGAAGCGGGGCTTGCCCTCGTTCTTTTTGAGCATGAGGTTGTAGAGGTCCATTTCCTCCCAGTGCTTGAGCATCTCAGGCTCGCGCTTGGGAAGACCCGCGCGCATCGGGAAGCCGGACTTGGGCATATTCAGCGTGTTTTTATAATCCATGTTGCGTCTCCTTACATTTATATGAATTTTCAGATCACTTATCTGATTTTTGCCGCGACATGCGCGTGGCAAAAATTCCTTGACCCAGCCGCCTTGGGCGGCGACGCCAGTGACCGACGTCTCTGGCGTAGGGGGATTCTAAAGGGGGGATAAAATCCCCTCTTTACCAAAAAAATATGCGCCCTGTCCCATAAAGAGACAAAGGCGCTGACCTCTGCGGTACCACTCTTCTTGCTGTGTCTTGCACAGCCGCTCAAATGCTGCGATATAACGGTCGCACCCGTCCGGCCTTACTTAAAGTTCAGTCCGGCTGCTCCGAGGTGATATTCAGCCCTGCCGCGTCCCGCCTTTCACCAAACTGGCGGTTCTCTTTGCCGCGGGGGAGGGGCTTACTTGTCCTCATCCACGCATATTTCATAATGCAATAGTAATATATCGGCTTTTTGGGGCTTTGTCAACCCCGCCGCGGCGCTCTCAGGGCAGAAAAAGATGTAAATTTGGAGTAAAAACTTGTAAACTACGGCAAAATACGCCAGTGAGCGCTTGACAGCACAAAAAAAATGTGATACCTTTTGCAGCACGGAAAAAAGGGAGTAGCCGGCGCCCACGGGCGTTGAGCAGATCGTCATCGCGGGAGATTTTCCCCGGTCTGCTTGCGAAATGGCAAGACTTTTACCCCGGGCGGCGCCCGCGGTAGAGGTCTTTTTTCTTTTGCCCGGCTACCAAAACCGACTGAGTATAAGGAGTGTTTACAGCATGGAGTTTTTGCTTGACGGCATCCGCGCGGTCACACCGCAGCAGTGCGTGATGTATGTGGTGGGCGCGCTGCTCATCTATCTCGCGATCAAAAAGGACTATGAGCCGTCGCTTCTGCTGCCGATGGGCTTCGGCGCTATCCTCGTGAACCTGCCGATGTCCGGCGTTCTGAACCAGATGGTCGCGGGCGTGGGCGAGAGTCAGGGCATCATTCAGTGGCTCTTTGAAACGATGATCGAAGCGAGCGAGGCGCTGCCGCTGCTGCTGTTCATCGGCATCGGCGCGATGATCGACTTCGGCCCGCTGCTTTCAAACCCGAAGATGTTCCTCTTCGGCGCGGCGGCGCAGTTCGGCATTTTCTTTGCGATGATCGCGGCGGTCATGCTGGGCTTTGACTTGAAGGACGCGGCCTCCATCGGCATCATCGGCGCGGCGGACGGCCCGACGTCGATCCTTGTTTCACAGGTCTTACACTCTAATTATATCGGCCCCATCGCTGTCGCGGCGTACTCGTACATGGCGCTCGTGCCGATCATCCAGCCGTTCGCCATCAAGCTCGTGACCACCAAGAAAGAGCGCGCGATGCACATGCCCTACAACCCCAAGCACGTCTCCCGTTCGCTGCGCATCTGCTTCCCCATCATGGTCACGATCATCGCGGGCTTCATCGCGCCGATGTCCGTCTCGCTCGTGGGCTTTCTGATGTTCGGCAACCTGCTGCGCGAGTGCGGCTGCTTGGAGCGTCTTTCCCAGACGGCGCAGAACGATTTGGCGAACCTCATCACGCTCCTGCTCGGCATCACGATCTCGTTCTCGATGCAGGCCGACCAGTTCGTCAATCTCAACACGCTCATCATCATGGCGCTGGGTCTTGTCGCCTTCGTCTTTGACTCCATCGCGGGCGTGATGTTTGCAAAGCTTTTGAACCTCTTCTGCAAGAACAAGGTGAATCCGATGGTCGGTGCGGCCGGTATCTCGGCCTTCCCGATGTCCGCGCGCGTCATTCAGAAGATGGGGCAGGAGGCGGACTGCACCAATCACCTGCTGATGCACGCCGTCGGCGCGAACGTCGCCGGCCAGATCGCATCGGTGCTCGCAGGCGGCATGATCCTCAATCTCGTGCCGCAGCTTTTAGGGTAAGGAGGAACGCACTATGACAAACCTTGAGATCGCGCTGCTCATCACGGGGCAGGGAATGCTCGGCATCTTCGCTGTGATGGGGCTGATCACCGTATTAGTCACACTCTTCACCAAATTCGGCAAGAAGTAAGACCTCAACAATCAACAGGCGGCCGCTGCCAACGCAGCGACCGCCTGTTTTCGTATATAAGGGTTAAAAGCCTCGCAGAGTTTCGAGCCCGCAGGCTCGAAATGATTTTGATCGTAAATCGCCGCGACCGGTGCGTGGCGATTTACCCCTCTCAGTCCGCAAGTGTGGAAGTTGCCCGCCAAGGCGGGCAACTTCTGCGCGCAGCGGGCTGCAATCCCCTCTCAAAAACGCGGGACTCAGTCCCGCGTTTTTGAAGTAATATAGAGCATTAAAGCCGCAACATCTGCCGGACTCACGCCCGAAATCCGCCCCGCCTGCCCTAAATTCTGCGGACGAATGGCGGCGAGCTTTTCGCGCGCCTCCAGACGGAGACCGTCGATTTTCGCGTAATCGATATCCTCGGGAATGGCGCGGCGCTCCAGGCGCGCAAACTCCGCGACCTCCGCCATCTGGCGGCGGATGTAGCCCTCGTACTTGACCGCGATCTCCACGCTCTCGGCCAGCGCAGGCGGGAAGCCCCGGCAGATCTCGTCGAACGCGCGCAGGTCGTCGTATTTGATCTGCGGGCGGCGCAGCAGCGCGATGAGGGGACTGCCGTCGCGCACCTCCGCCGTGCCGCGCGCGCTCAGAAGCGCGTTGAGCGCGTCGGACGCGCCTACGCCCGTGTGCTCGAGGCGCTTGATCTCGCGGCGCACCGCGTCGTATTTATCATTGACTTTTTGCAGCGTTTCATCGCTGACAAGCCCAAGCTCGTGCCCGATGGGCGCGAGCCGCTCATCGGCGTTGTCCTGCCGCAGGATGAGGCGGTACTCGCTGCGGCTCGTCATCATGCGGTAGGGCTCGTTCGTGCCCTTGGTGACGAGGTCGTCGATGAGTGTACCGATGTACGCCTGCTCGCGGCCTAAAATGAACGGCGTCTCGCCCTTCAATTTGCGCGCGGCGTTCACGCCCGCGACGAAGCCCTGCACCGCCGCCTCCTCGTAGCCCGACGAGCCGTTGAACTGTCCCGCGCCGTACAGGCCCGAAATGTGCTTGTATTCAAGCGTCGGATAGAGCGCGGTCGGGTCGATGCAGTCATATTCGATGGCGTAGGCCGGGCGCATGATCTCTGCGTGCTCAAGGCCCTTGACCGAGTGCAGCATTTCGATCTGCACCTCCTCGGGCATGGACGACGAAAAGCCCTGAATGTAGAGTTCTTCTGTATCGAGGCCCATGGGCTCGATGAAGAGCTGATGGCGGGGCTTGTCGGGAAAGCGGACGATCTTTGTCTCGATACTCGGGCAGTAGCGCGGGCCGACGCCCTCGATGACGCCGGAGTAGATGGGACTGCGATCCAGATTCTCGCGGATGACGCGGTGCGTCTCCTCCGTGGTGTAAGTCAGGTAGCAGACCGCCTGATTTTCGGGCGGGTGTTCCGTCGAAAACGAGAACGGCAGCGGCGTTTTGTCGCCCGTCTGCACCTCCATCTGAGAAAAATCGACGCTGCGCGCGTTCACGCGCGGCGGCGTGCCGGTCTTGAAACGGCGCAGCGGCAGTCCGAGCTTTTTGAGCGCGTCCGCCAGCGTGAGCGAGGCGTGCATCCCGTCGGGGCCGCTCTCGCGCACGCATTCGCCGACGATCGTGCGCCCGTCCAAAAATGTTCCCGAGCAGAGGATGACAGCCCTGACCGCGTAAACGCCGCCTGTCTCGGTCACAACGGCGGAGACATGCCCGTCCTCCACGCGAAGATCGACGATCTCCGCCTGACGTAGCAGGAGATTTTCCTGCGTTTCAAGCGTGTGCTTCATCACGCTCTGATAGCGCCGCCGGTCGGCCTGCGCGCGCAGCGACCAGACGGCGGGGCCCTTGCCCCGGTTGAGCATGCGGTATTGAATGCAGGCTAAGTCAGCCGCCCTTGCCATCTCGCCGCCGAGGGCGTCGAGTTCGCGCACGAGATGGCCCTTGCCTGTGCCGCCGATGGCGGGGTTGCAGGGCATGTTGCCCACCGCATCTAAGTTGATGGTAAAGCACACCGTTTTCATGCCGAGGCGCGCACAGGCAAGAGATGCCTCGATGCCCGCGTGTCCCGCGCCGATGACGGCAACGTCGTAGCTTCCGGCAGAAAATTCACGCATAGCCTCAGCCCCTTTCCAGTGTAATGACCGCCACCTGCGGCCTGTTCAGAATGCGCGGGATGACGCGCGGCGAGTTTCCGAGCCCGCGGTTGACGAACACCATCGCGCCCTCGCAATTTTCGTCCGTGCAGTGATAAAAGCCGCTCGTGAATGAGGGGAAAAGCGTCAGCGTCGTGTCGACCAGACCGTCGGTAAACGGCAGGCGCCAAATGCCGCCGTGCGCGTGGCCCGAGAACGTCAGATCCGCGCCGAGGCGGCAGTAGTAGCCGTTAAAATTGTTGTTGCGGTGCGCCAGCAGCAGCCAGAACGGGTCGCCGTATTTCGCGTAGACCTCCTGCGCGAGCTCCTGCGGTGTCTCCTGATCGGCGTAGCCGTTCGGGTCGTCGATGCCCGCGAGGACGATACTGTCGCCGTTTCGCGTGAGCGGTACGAATTCGTTCGAGAGCACCGTCACGCCGGATTCCCGCAGTGTGCGCTTGATCTCCTCCACGACCTTTGTGCCGTGGCCCCACTCGTGGTTGCCCGTGACGTAATACGTCGGCGCGATGGCTGAGAGCGCCGCGCCGACCTCGCCGGCGTAGACGGTCGGGTTTTCGGTTTTGCGGTCGACCAGGTCGCCCGTCACGAAGATATACTCCGGCTGCGCGGCCTTGACCGCGCGATATAAGCGCTTGTTATCCTTGCCGAAGTATTTGCCGTGCAGGTCGCTGAGCTGCACGATGCGGCAGCCGTCAAAGCCTGCGGGCAGCTCAGCAGATGTGAATGTCGCCTCGTCGGTCTCGATGCTGCGGTTGCCCCAGTAGAGGTAAATGCCGAACAGCACGATCAAAATGAGCAGGTTGCGCCAGAAATGATGTTTTCTTCTTTGTCTCACCATGGGAACTCCAATCTATAAGGAAGCAATAAAAGTCAAAGCGGCATGCCGCTTTTTCGACAATAGTAAGGGGCGGCAAAAGCCGCCCCTTATTGTAGCACACTGTCCTGCCTTGAAACAAGAAATTTTATTCCGCGCTCTTGAGGCTCTCGACCATGTCGATCTTCTTCATCTTAAAGTGCGCAAGCACGTTGACAAGCAGCGAGAACAGCGCCGTCAGGATCGCCGCGTACACGTAGGCCGACGGCGCGGTCTGCCGCCCGAACATCATGAGGTCAATTTCCGTCGAGCGCACAAGGTAAATGTGCAGCCAGTGGCCCATGAAGCAGCCCATGAGGATACCGAACACCGTGAGCACGATGTTCTCGCGATACACGTAGGCCGAGACCTCGCCGTCGTAAAAGCCCAGCAGCTTGATGGTGGCAAGCTCGCGCTGGCGCTCGGTGATGTTGATGTTCGAGAGGTTGAAGAGCACGACCATCGCCAGCGCCGCCGCTGCCAGAATGATGATGACCACAACGAAGTCCACGCGCTCCATGCTGTGCATATAGGTATCCTGCGTGTCGCGCATGCGCGAGGTCGTCGCCACGCCGCTCATGTCGAGCAGCTTTTCAAAAATGGCGTTGCAGGTGTCGGTATCGTCGCTCGTGAAGTTCAGAAGGTAGGCGTTCGGCTCGCCGTCGGCGTGGAGCGCATTTTCATAGTAGCCGGGCGTCATATAGATGAAGTGGCCCGTATAGTGCTCGTAGATGCCCGCGACCGTCACATCGCCGCGCACGTCGCCGTCGAGGAAGAAGGTGTCGCCCACCGAGACCTTCAAAAGCTCGGAGAGCTTCTGGTCGATGTATACGCCCTCATCGCCCATTGTGATGGGATCTCCGCTCTTGTAGTCGAAAAGGTCCACGACCTTGCCGATCTCGTCGGAGGCCATCACCTCGACATAGGCGGTGGTTGAATAGGAGGGGGTGACCACCGTGGCGGACGAGGCCGCACAGGGGATGTAGTTCACAACGCGGGAGTCGCCTGCAAGGAAGTCCTCCACCGCCGCGCGCTCCTCAGGCAGGGCGTTGTCGGCAAGCGTCACCTGTGCCGAGTAGTGGAACAGCTCGTCATACTGGCGCGACATCGTAAAGAGCAGGGAAGACCTCATGCCAAAGCCCGCGATGATGAGCGCCGTGCAGCCGCCGATGCCGATGACCGTCATCCAGAAGCGCTTCTGGTAGCGGAAAAGATTGCGCGCCGTGACCTTGTGGATGAACGACATACGTCTCCACAGGGGCTTGATATACTCAAGGAACACGCGCTTGCCCGCCTTCGGCGTGCGGGGGCGCATCAGGCTCGCAGGCGTTTCGCGCAGCGTGGCAAGGCAGGCCCAGAGCGTCGCGACTGTCGTGCACGCGACCGCCGCAAGCACGGAAAAGAGCGAAATATCCGTGTAGGCGTGCAGCTCGATATCCGGCATCTGATACATGATCTGATAGGCCGTGAAGATCATCTTCGGGAACAGGATATAGCCGATGACAAGGCCCAGAACGCCGCCGACAAGGCTCGGCAGCAGCCCGTAGCCGATGTACTTCCATGAGATCGAAAGGCGGCTGTAACCGAGCGCCTTGAGCGCGCCGATCTGCACGCGCTGCTCTTCGACCATGCGCGTCATCGTCGTCAGGCACACGAGCGCCGCGACGAGGAAAAAGATGATCGGCAGCACGCTCGCGAGGTTCGCCATGCGGTCGGCGTCCTGGCCGAAGCCCGTGTAGCCGGGGTTGTAGCTGCGGCTGAAGATGTACCACTCGCAGCTGTCGATATCCGCGACCTTGCGGCGCGCGTCGGTGATCTTCTCCTGCGCGTCGGCGATCTTCTCGTCGGCCTCCGCCTTGCCGTCCGCGTATTCGCGCAGGCCCTTGCGGTAGTCGCGCTCGCCGTCCGTCAGTTCGGTGTAGGCGTCCGAGAGCTCCTTGACGCCGTCGGCGTACTGCGCTTCGCCGTCGTAGTAGTCCTTCCAGCCGTCGTCGAGCTTTTTGCGCGCGTCAGAAAGCTCCTTTTTCGCGTCCGCAAGCTGCGCAGGCGCGTCATCAAGCTGGGCCTTGGCGTCGTCGAGCTCCATTTTCGCGTCGCGCAGCTCCTTTCTGCCCGCGTCGAGCTCGGCCTCGCCCGCGTAATACTCATCCCAGCCGTCGTCCAGCTCACGTTTGCTCGCGGCAAGACTGCTTGCACTGATGCTGTTTAACTGCGAGAGGTTCTCTTCCAGCTCCGCCTTCGTCGCCTGTGCGGTCGCGATGCCCGCCTCAAGCTGCGGCTTCGCGGCCTGCGCTTCAGCAAGCATCTGCTCCTGCTCCGGCGTCATATATTCGGGTGGAATCTGCGAGAGTTGGTCGATTGCTGTATTGACTGTAACCAACTGATCCTGCATCTCGTCGATCTTGCTCTGTGTCTGCGCAATGCCGCCGGTGAGCTGTGCGCGAATACCGCCCAGCGCGCCGTCCGTCGCGGCGATGGCCGCGCTGTCGCCGCGGCCGAGGTCTTCGAGCAGCTTCCCCGGCCCGCCCTCGTAGGGCGAGCCCGCGGCCGCGAGCGCGTCCGTCACGGTCTTGGCGAGCGAGTTGAGCTGACGCTCGCCGCTTTCCAGCTGTCTCCGGCCCGCGGCAAGCTCTTTTTCGCCGCTTTCAAGCTCCTTGACGCCGTCCTCATACTGGGCGAGGCCGTCTTCATACTCTGCCCTGCCCTTTTCGTACTCGTCCAGCGCGTCTTCGTACTCTTCCATGCCGTTGAGGTATTGCATTTCGCCGTCGTCGAGCTCGATCTTTGCATCGTCCAGCTCGACGCGCGCGTCCTTGAGCTCCTGTTGGCCGTCGTAGTAATCCTTCCAGCCGTCGTCGAGCTTCCTGCGCGCATCATTTAGTTCTTTCTGCGCGTCGCCGAGCTTTTCGTCGGCCTCGGCCTTCGCGTCGTCCAGTTCTTTCTGTGCATCATCGAGCTTTTCCGTCGCTTCATCGACCAAATCATCGTGGCGCAGCTGCGCCCGCGCGTCGCCGAACGGCTCCAGCTCGTCGATGACGGCGTCGATGTAGTCGTCATAGTCGTCGTAAAACGCGGTCATCTCCTCCGCGCCCGAAACGCGCACATAGGCTGCCGTGTAGTAGTCGAGCGTGAACGCCTCGCGCGGCAGGTACAGATACGCCTTGACCGTGCCGCTGCCGAGTGTCGACGTGCCGCGCTCCACCGCGAGATACACCGGCGAGCGCACCGTGCCGACGACCGTATACGTGTCCTGCGCGAGCGCGTCGGAGAGATCGTCCCCCGGCGTGAGTGTGATCGTATCACCGATGGAAATGCTCATCAGTGAGAGCATATTTTCCTCCACCACGCACTCGTCCGCGCGCTCGGGCATGCGCCCGTCGCGCAGCAGCACCTCGTTGATGCCGCGGCCCGTGAGGGAGAGGACCTTGACCACCGCGTCGAGCGAGTCGGACGAGGCGAATGCGTCGATGACGTACTCGCCCTCGGCATCCTCGACCTTGTCCTGTGCTCGAAGAGAGGTAATGTCGTCGTCGGTCAGGCCGAGCGTTGAAAGCACTTGAATGTCCGCCAAGTGCAGGGAATCGAGATAGTCGTCGCCCGTGCGCTTCATGTCCGGCGCGGTCGCCTTGAGACCGGAGAGAAACGCGACCGATAGCGCCACTAAGATCATAATGGAGAAAAAGCGGCTGCGCGTGTGCTGGATCTCGCGCCAGAAGTCCTTCCGCATGGCGTTTTTCATCGCGCCGCCCCCTTTCGTTCCGATTTCTTCGTTACCATTCGATCAGTTCTACGCTGGTCGGATGCTCATTGCACTGCATACTCTCTACCGTGCCGTTTTTGATGTGGATGACGCGGTCGGCCATCGGCGTGATGGCGCTGTTGTGCGTGATGACCACGACCGTCACCCCCTTTTGCCGGCAGGTGTCCTGCAAGAGCTTGAGGATCTGTTTGCCGGTCACATAGTCGAGCGCGCCGGTCGGCTCGTCGCAGAGCAGGAGCTTCGGATTTTTCGCCAGTGCGCGGGCGATGGCGACGCGCTGCTGCTCGCCGCCGGAGAGCTGGCCGGGGAAGTTGTTCGCGCGCGCGGACAGGCCGACTTCGTTCAAGACCGTCGCCGCGTCGAGCGGGTCTTTACAGATCTGCGCCGCAAGCTCGACGTTTTCAAGCGCCGTCAGGTTGCCGACGAGGTTGTAGAACTGGAAGACAAAACCGATGTCGTGGCGGCGATAGGTCGTGAGCTGGCGGGCGTTGAAGCCGCTCACGCGCGTCCCGTCGACCGTGATGGTGCCGCCCGAGCAGGCGTCCATGCCGCCGAGCATGTTTAAAACCGTCGTCTTTCCCGCGCCCGAGGGGCCGACGATGACGCAGAATTCACCCTTTTCGATCGTAAAGCTGATGTGGTCCACCGCGCGAATTTCGATCTCTCCGCTGTGGTAAACCTTGGAAACATCCTCAAATGTGACGAAAGCTGCCATAGTCCGACTCCTCCGCTTCAAATATCGTTTCTATTTTATTATAAGTGGAAAATAACGGAAATGCAAGTGTAGATATAGCAACTTGCATGAAAAAGTCGCTAATTTTTTAGGCAAAACCATGAGAGCTGACGATTGAAATTTGCGTTTTCCGCGCTTAAAATACAAACTGAAGTAAATGAAGGAAAGGAGCGTGAAAACGAATATGTTTGAGAACTTCATCAAGCAGGATGTTGACGACATGATCTTCGGCAGCACCAAGCAGATCATCAGCGAGCGCTGAGATCCGTTGTATCGACCACGCGAAAGCGTGGCTTTTTTGTTTTTATCGCCGGAAAGGCGAAAAAGGGCCGCTTCCACGGGAATTTTCGTCCCGAGAGGCGGATTTTTCTTGCCTTTGCACGGTGTGTGTGATATACTTTTTCGGCTAATGAAGGATAAAAGTAAGGAGAGAGAACGCCATGGCTGTGATCGAATACGATTCCTACAAGCAGAAGCTGCTTGCGATGGACGAAACATTTGAAAACCTCTTCAAGGCGCTGGAGATCGAGCAGGCCCGTCAGGAGATGAACCGCCTCGAGCTCGAGGCGCACGAGGACGGCTTCTGGAACGATCTGGAGCGCTCGCAGAAAAACCAGATGCGCTCCAAGCAGCTGCACAATAAAATTCACCGCTACGAAAAGCTCGTTTCCACGCGCGACGATCTGCTCGCGCTGATCGACATGGGAACGGAGATGGACGACGCGAGCTTGCTGCCCGAGCTCGAAGAGGGCTACAGTAAACTCGAAGCCGATGTGGAGCAGGCGCGCCTCACGACGCTCCTTTCCGGCGAATACGACAACTGCAACGCGATTCTGACGTTCCACGCCGGCGCGGGCGGCACCGAGGCGCAGGACTGGGCGCAGATGCTCTACCGCATGTATATGCAGTGGGCGAACAAGCACGGCTTTGAATTTGAGATGCTCGACTATCTCGACGGCGACGAGGCCGGTCTCAAGAGCGCGACGGTCATGGTCAAGGGTGAGAACGCCTACGGCTACTTAAAGGGTGAAAACGGCGTGCACCGCTTAGTGCGCGTTTCCCCGTTCGACGCGAACGCCCGCCGCCAGACGAGCTTTGCAGCCCTCGAGGTCATGCCTGAGCTGCCCGACGATATCGAGGTCGAAATTCGTCCCGAGGATATCGAGATGCAGGTCTACCGCGCGTCCGGCGCCGGCGGCCAGCACGTCAACAAGACGTCCTCCGCCGTTCGACTCATCCACAAGCCCACGGGCATCGTCACCGCCTGCCAGACGCAGCGCTCGCAGTTCCAGAACCGCGACTACGCCATGCAGATGCTCAAATCCAAGCTCATGGAGCTCAAAATTCAGCAGCACGCGGAGAAGATCTCCGACATCAAGGGCGTGCAGCTCAAGATCGAATGGGGCAGCCAGATCCGCTCCTACGTCTTCATGCCCTACCAGCTCGTCAAGGACACGCGCACCGACTACGAGACCGGCAACATCCAGTCCGTCATGGACGGCGACCTCGACGGCTTCATCAACGCGTATCTGACGAAGTCCGCGAACGGCGAACTGAAGAAATAATTCAAAAATGTGCGAAGCACATTTTTGAGAGGGGCTTGCAGAGTGCTGCGCGTACTCGCGTTGCTCGCACACTTGCACTCTGTAAAGTATTTTTTGTCACGCACAGGTCGCGACAAAAAATGATCAAACTTTGATTCCGGCGCTGCGGCGCCGGAATTTTATATGTCGGAACGAAAAAGGTAACAGGGAGGAAACATGGAAGAAAATACCAGAGAAAACAAGATGGGCACGATGCCCATCGGCAAGCTGCTGGCCAACATGGCGGGGCCCGTGATGATATCGATGCTCTTTCAGGCGCTCTACAACATTGTCGACAGCGTGTTCGTCGCGCGGCTCAGTCAGGACGCAATGAACGCCGTATCGCTCGCTTTCCCGCTGCAAACGCTGTGCATCGCGTTCGCCGTGGGCACGGGCGTCGGTATGAACGCGCTGCTCGCGCGTTCGCTGGGTGAAAAGAACATGCAGGCGGTCGACCGCGCCGCGGGCACGGGACTTTTCCTGACGCTCTGCACCGCCGCCGTCTTTGCTGTCCTCGGCTTTTCGCTCGCCACACCGTTTTTCTGCTTTCAGACGGAGAATGCGCAGATCATCGCCTACGGCCGTGATTATGTGATGATCTGCATCGGCGGTTCGCTCGGACTGTTCCTGCAAATTTACGGCGAGCGCCTGCTCCAGTCCACGGGGCGGACGGACCTTTCGATGATCTCGCAGATCGCGGGCGCGGTGTGCAACATCGTGCTCGACCCGATTTTGATTTTCGGCCTTCTGGGCTTTCCCCGCATGGAGGTCGCGGGCGCGGCGGTCGCCACGATCGTCGGCCAGTTCGTCGGCGCGGGCCTCGGCCTTTTCCTGAACCTCAAGAAAAATCCCGAGGTGCAGATCCACCTCAAGGACATCCGTCTCCACCGCGCGACGGTTGCGGACATCTACGCCATCGGCATTCCGTCGATCATCATGCAGTCCATCGGCTCGGTGATGATGTTCGGCATGAACAAAATTCTCATCTCGTTCACCGAGGCGGCGACCGCGGTGTTCGGTGCTTACTTCAAGCTCCAGAGCTTCATCTTCATGCCGTGCTTCGGCCTCAACAACGCGATGGTGCCCATCGTGTCGTACAACTACGGCGCGCAGAAATTCGACCGCGTGCGCAAGACCGTCCGCCTGACAGTCTTCACGGCCATCGGCATCATGTGCGTCGGCTGCGCGCTCTTCGAACTCATCCCCGAAACGCTGCTGGGGATGTTCTCGCCGACGGACGAAATGCTCTCCATCGGCCGTGTTGCGCTGCGCATCATCGGCGTGCACTTCCCGCTCGCGGGCTTCAGCATCATCGCGGGCAGCGCGTGTCAGGCGCTCGGCAAGCCCATCTATGCGCTCATCAATTCCGTCTGCCGCCAGATCGTCGTGCTGCTGCCGGCGGCGTATCTGCTCTCGCTCACGGGACGGCTCGAGCTTGTGTGGCTCGCCTTCCCGATCGCGGAAGTCGTGAGCGTCATTCTGAACGCCACGTTCCTGCGGCTCACGTACCGCGCCTCGCTCGAGAGAAAATAATTTTGCCTGCGCGCAGACGCAGATCGGGGAGAGCCTCTTATTATAGAAGAGGCTCTCCCCTTTTATAAACGTTCCGCACGGCGGTTCAAATTTTTTCTTTTGACAGACCGCACAGACGCGGGTAAAATACATTTGATAAGCTACGCTTGATAAATTGTTTTCGCAGGAGAACCTATGAAAAGACAACTTGCAGCGCTGCTGCTGACGATTTTTGCCCTGTCCCTCACTGCCTGCAGCGAAACGGCTGCCGAGAGCGAGACGCGCACGGTGTACGCGATGGACACGGTGATGAACCTGACGGTTTACGGCGAGAACGCCGCTGCCGCGCTGGAGAGCGCGGAAAAGGAACTGCACACGTTGGACGAAGACGTCCTCTCGCGCACGGCGGAGGGCAGTGAGCTCTATGCACTCAACACGTCGAACGGTGAGACGGTCGAATACGGCGCGGACGATATCTTACCCGCGCTGATCGAAACGGCGCTGACGATTTCCGACGCGACGGACGGCGCGTTCGACCCGACGCTTGCCCCCGTGCTCGACGCGTGGGGCTTTACGAAGGATGAGCACCGCGTGCCGTCCGCAGACGAGCTCAAAGAATTGCTGAGTCATACGGGCTGCGGCAAGGTCGCGCTCGAAAAAACGGCGGACGGCTGGACGGTCACGCTTTTGGACGGCGCACAGCTCGACCTCGGCGGCATCGCCAAGGGCTACGCGGCGGATCTTCTGCGCGCGCAGCTTGAAAAGGAGGGCGTCACGTCCGCGACACTCGACCTCGGCGGTGATGTGTTCGTCATGGGGCGAAAGACCGACGGCAGCGATTGGCGCATCGCCGTCAAGGACCCTGCGGACACGGAGAGCTACCTTGGCGTCGTATCGGCGGCGGATAAGTTCATCGTGACCTCCGGTGTGTACGAGCGCTATTTTGAAGAAAACGGCGTGCGCTATCACCATATCCTCGACCCCAAGACCGGCTGCCCCGCGGAGAGCGGGCTCGTCAGCGTGACCGTGCTGTGCGAGAACGGCGCGTGGGCGGACGCGCTCTCGACGGCGTGCTTCGTCCTTGGCCCCGACGGCGCGCTTGCGCTGCGCGACGATCTTGCCGACCAGGGGACGGATTTTGAGCTCATTTTAGTCACCGACGATGGCCGCGTGCTTTACACCGACGGCCTTGCCGATGCCTTCACGCCGAACGACGAAAGCGGGTACACGTATGAAGCGCTCGCCTAAGCTGAAGCCGACGAAGTGGGACGCGCTCGTTGTGCTCGCGGTGCTGCTGCTCGCGCTCGGACTTGGCGCAAGGCCGTATTTCGCGGCGAAATCGGCGGGCGAGCTGACGGTCAGCGTCGCCATCGACGGCGAGACCGTCGAGCGTTGCGCACTCAGCACCTATGAAGGCGGCACTTACAAAAGCCGCGGCTATACGCTCACTGTGGAGGTGGCAGACGGCGCGGTATACGTTGCCTCGAGCGACTGTCCGAATCAGGACTGTGTGCACTCTGGCGCGATCTCGCGCGCGGGACAGAGCATCGTGTGCCTGCCCGCCCGCGTGGCCGTCACGCTCGAGGGCGCGGCGTCCGACTACGACCTGATCGCGGGGTGAGCGCATGAAGATCAAAACAAGAGAGCTGACGCTCTGCGCGGTGCTCGCGGCGCTCGCACTTGCGCTGTCCTACATGGAGTCGTTTTTTCCGCTCGCGCTCATTGTGCCGCTGCCGGGCGTCAAGCTCGGCCTTGCCAATATCGTTACGCTCTACGCGCTCTATGCCATCGGATTTCCGAGCGCGCTCGCCATCCTGCTCGTGCGCTGCACGCTCGGCGCGCTGTTTGCGGGGAATGCCTCGGCGCTGCTGTTCTCGCTGCTCGGCGGGCTGTCGGCGCTTTTCGTGATGGCGCTGCTCAGCAAGTCGAAAAAGCTCAGCATCTTCGGCGTCTCCATCGCGGGCGCGGCGGCGCACAACTGCGGGCAGGTCTGCGCCGCGCTCATCACGCTCGGCTCGACCGCGCCGCTCTACTATCTGCCGTTTTTGCTGCTGGTGTCGCTCTTCACGGGCGCGCTCAGCGGCCTGGTCACTGCATTCTTGTTCCGCGCGATGGCGCACACGCCCTACGGAACGAAGGGAGAGAATCAACATGGATAAAAAGGACGAGATCATTCTCCAACAGCTCGACGTCATCCGCACGATGACGCAGAACAACCTGAATCGCATGGGCAGCGACTTCTGGGGCGCGCCGCTGACGCCGGACGCGCCGAAATCCGCCGTCCCGAAGGAAGTTGCGCCCAAAGCAAACGCGCCGAAGAGCGCGGACGGCGCAAAGCCGAACAAGCCCGCCGCCTCCACCGGCGCGGACGAGAAAAAGGAAGAGGAAGCGCCGCTTCCCCCGCCCGAGAAGATCGAGGACCTTAAAAAAGAACTCGACACCTACATCGGCCTTGGCGAGGTCAAGCGCGAGGTGAATAACCTCATCAACATGGCGACTGTCTTCAAGCGGCGCGAGGAGGCGGGACTGCCGAATGCGGATTTCTCGCTCCACATGGTCTTCACCGGCAACCCCGGCACGGGTAAGACGATGATCGCGCGTCTGATGGCGCGCGTCTACCGCTCGCTTGGGATCCTTTCCAAGGGTCAGCTTGTCGAGGTCGACCGCAGCGGGCTCGTCGCGGGCTACGTCGGTCAGACGGCCATCAAGACGAGCAAGGTCATCGAAAAGGCGCTCGGCGGCGTGCTGTTCATCGACGAGGCCTACGCCCTCAACGGCAAGGGCGACAACGACTTCGGTCAGGAGGCCATCGACACGCTGCTCAAGGCGATGGAGGACCACCGCGACGACCTTGTGGTCATCGTGGCGGGCTATGACGGCCTGATGGAGAAATTCATCCACTCGAACCCCGGCCTTGAGTCCCGCTTCAACCGCTACCTGCACTTTGACGACTACACGCTCGACGAGATGCTCGAGATTTTCAAAATGCAGTGCCGCAAGTCGCAGTACACCCTCTCTCCCGACGCCGAGCAGGACGTCAAGGACTTCATCTGCGATGAGAACGCCGACGGTGTGACGTTCGGCAACGCGCGCGGCGTGCGCAACCTCTTCGAGCAGATCTTGACCGCGCAGGCCAACCGCCTCGCGAAGATGGAGAGCTTTACAAAGGATGATTTGATGACCCTCACGCGCGACGATGTCCTCCACGCCCGCGGCATGGAAGACAACACGACCGTCGCCGAGCTTGAAGCAAAAGCAGCAGAAAAAAAGGACGAATAAAAAAGGAAGGACGCGCAGCGTCCTTCCTTTTTTATTTCGTTGTTACGCTTCCTTGGCGGCGGGCTCTTCCTTCGGCTTATCCTTGGGGACGACGCGCTTTTCAGGCGTCACGCGGCCCTCGTCCACCGCGACCATGTGCTCAAGCAGGCGGACGACCATGTTGGAGTAGCCCCATTCGTTGTCGTACCACGCGATCAGCTTGACAAAGTCGTTGTCGAGCATGATGCCGGCGGTCTCGTCGAAGATGCAGGGGCAGGAATTGCCGATCAGGTCCGTGGAGACGACCTGGTCCGCGGTGTAGCCAATGATGCCCTTCATATAGGTCTCGCTGGCGTGGCGGATGGCATAGCAGATATCGGCGTAGGTGGTCTTGACCTTGAGGTGGGCGGTCAGGTCAACGACGGAGACGTCCGCCGTGGGGACGCGGAAGCTCATGCCGGTCATCTTGCCGTAGAGCTCGGGGATGACGCGGCCGACGGCCTTGGCGGCACCCGTGGAAGAGGGAATGATATTGTTGAGGATGGAGCGGCCCGTGCGCCAATCGCTGCCACCGCGGGAGTCGACGGCCTTCTGCTTGGCGGTGGCGGCGTGGATGGTGGACATGAGCGCCTGCTCGATGCCGAACTCGTCGTTGACGACCTTGGCAAGGGGCGCTAAACAGTTGGTGGTGCACGAGGCGTTGGAGACGACCTTCATGTCAGAATGGAGCAGCATGTGGTTCACGCCCATGACGAACGTGGGGGTGACCTCATCCTTGCCGGGCGCGGTCAGGATGACCTTCTTCGCGCCGCCCTTGAAGTGGCGGGAGGCCTTCTCGGTGGTGTTGTAAGCGCCGGTGGACTCGATGATGTACTCCGCGCCGCAGCTGGACCAGGGGATCATCGCCGCATCGGACTCGCTGAAGACCTGAATGGTGTGACCGTTGACGATCAGGTTCTTGTCCTTGTGCTCCACCGTGCCGTTGAACTGACGGAACACGGAATCGTATTTGATCATATAGACCATGTAATCCAGATCCGCTTTGCGCAGGTTGATACCGCAGATGTCGAACTGCTCCGGATGCTCGATCATGATGCGCAGCACGACGCGGCCGATGCGGCCGAAGCCGTTGATGCCCACTTTGATAGCCATAATGATAATCCTCCACAGAAAATGTGATCGTATTGTTCGGAGCTCGCGCCCCGTCATTGCAGAATCATTATATCATGGCGTATTTTTTTGTCTTCCCCTTTTCGGGAAAAAGGTAGCTGAACTTTGTTGTACAAATGTGTGCAAAACAGACAAAAACAATGAAAAGCATTTGTCTAACTTCTCCAAATATTCCATACATTTGAAACATTCGAAGCATCCGTTCGTGCAAAAAATTGCACTTTATCGCACTAAGATGACAGCAAACTTGCAAAAACAAAAATGGCCCTCTTTGAGGGCTGTTTTACTTCAGTCTAAATTCAGTGGAGGCGCATTTCGAGCCTTTGGATCGAAACAAGCCAACGTCCCCCGCGCGCATTTTGTGCTCCGCACGAAACAGCTAACGCACCCCCGCCGCGCATTTTGCGCCTCCGGCGCAAAACAGCGCCAAAAATGAAAAATAGAAGCAGAGACCCTCATCACGCACCAAAAAGCGTCGCAGACTTTGCCGCCCGCAGGCGGCAAATAATCTTAATCGTTTTTTGGCGCGACATGCGCGTGCCAAAAAACTCTTCTCACGGAGCGGAGTGTGCGCGCCTGCGGCGCGTGCATGCAGCGCAGTGCAATCTCCTCAAAAAAAGAGGACGGCTTCCGCTACTCCTGATAGGGGTACCTTGAAGCGTGTCCTCGGATTAGGCAGGCA
>ERZ826242.1101-NODE-1101-length-32036-cov-15.181201_pt1 | contig 32036 bp, 29 predicted proteins | sample MGYA00519871_ERZ826242 | MGnify/ENA primary metagenome ERZ826242 (study PRJEB31778, sample SAMEA3449226) | human gut metagenome | biome: human gut; feature: human-associated habitat; material: faeces | place: United Kingdom | collected 2010/2012 ...
AGGACTTCTGCCGCCACCGCAAGGAGTACGGCTACATCACCCGCATGGGCAGCCACGTGTTCTTCAACGGAATGGCCCTGGGCGAGACCAACAAGATCAACATCGAGGATGGCAAGACGCTGGTCATCAAGTATCTGGGTCTGGGCGACCACAACAGCGACGGCACCATCAACGTCCAGTTCGAGCTCAACGGCATGCGCCGCGAGGTGACGGTCCGTGACCCCAACGCCTCGGAGCAGACGCGGCAGGCCACGCTGGCCGACGAGTCCGACCCCATGCAGGTGGGCTCCTCCATCCCCGGCATGGTGTCCAAGGTCTGCGTCAAGCAGGGCGACCATGTGGAGAAGGATCAGGTGCTGGCCATTATCGAGGCCATGAAGATGGAGACCGCCATCACCGCCCGTACTGCCGGTACGGTGCAGGCCATCCGCATCAAGGAGGGTCAGCCCGTCAAGGCCAGAGAGCTGCTGGTGACGCTGGCATAACTATGCGATAGTACGCAATACCCCGCAGCGGCTTGCCGCTGCGGGGTATTTGTTTCTCGTCCCATTGTGCGCAAATTTCAGACAAAACCGCCGAAATGTGTAGTTTTTTCCGCAGGGTACTCTGTATAATGAATACTGCGGTTTTTCGCGCAAGAAACATACACCGGCGCAGCTTCATACCGCGCCGCTGTGGGAGGACATATGCGTAATATCTGGACGATCTTCAAAACGGACATCCGCACGCTGAGCAGGTGCTTTTTCGCCTGCGTGGTGGTGCTGGCCATCGCCCTGCTGCCCAGCCTGTACGCCTGGCTGAACATCTACTCCAACTGGGATCCCTACGGCAGCACCGGCGGAATCTCCATTGCGGTGGCTTCGCTGGATCGGGGCTATACGGACGGCGGTGAATACGTCAACAAGGGCCGCGACGTGCTGGAGGATCTCAAGACCGCCACCTCCATCAACTGGGTCATTGTGAACACGGAGAAGGAGGCCACCGACGGCGTCTGCGCCGGTGATTACTACGCCGCCGTGGTCATCGATGAGGACTTCTCCCGCAAGATGTACCGCATGTTCACGGACTGGAATGGCCGACCCGCCATCACTTACTACGAAAACGCCAAGAAGAACGCCGTGGCCACCAAGATCACCGACACGGCGGTGGAGACGCTGAAGCGCTCCATCAGCGAGAACTATCTGGAGGTGCTGATCGGCGGCGTCATGGAGCAGAGCAACCTGCTGGCCGCCGACCTGACGGAGACGGATCCCGAGACTGCCGTAAAGGGCCTTCTGTATCAGGCGCAGGACGTGCTCACCGGCTGCCGCGGTATGATGGACGCCTTCCGCGCCGCAGGGGGCAGCGGCATCTCCTCCGCCGATGCGGAGGCCCTGGCCGCCGCCATTGCCGACATCAATAAAAACCTGCCCTCCGGCTCGGAGCTGGAGGCCACCGCCGCGGAGCTGCAGCACGCGCTGTATACCGCGCTGGCCAAGGTGGAGCGGGCGCTGGATCGCTTGGACGAGATACAGGACAGCGCGGAGCTGCCCGACGTGCAGCAGCAGCTGACAGCCGCCGCAGCGGAGATGGGGCGGCTCAGCGGCCGCCTGACCTCGCTGGCCGACAGGCTGGAGGATTCCGCCCTGTCCGGCGGGCATCTTGTCTCCGCCCAGATCGACCGGCTCCGGACGCTGGCGGGGAAGTGCAGCCAACTGCAAAGCGACCTGAACGCTCTGGCCGCTGCCAGCGATGTCAGCGGTCTGCTGGATGACTGCGGCGCCCTGACGGACGCCATCCGCGGCCTCACCGGCGGTCTGCCCGTCACGGACAGCGACCTGCGCCGCCAGCTGGACACCGTGGTGTCCGATGTGTCCGACACCCTCTCCGGCGTCAGGACCCTGTCCGCCGATGCCAAGGCGCTGCAGGCCGCTCTGTCCGACACCACGGCGGCGCTGAACACCACCGTGGACCTGCTGCGTCCCGCAGCGGAGCGCATGGTGAGCGCCCTGTCCGACACCATCGACAAGCTGGAGGGCCTGTCCGCCGACGAGTATATGGACATGCTGCTGGAGATACTGGGCGGCGACCCCATCGCGTACAGCCAGTATTTCCCCCAGATGGTGCAGACCACCGTTCATAAGGTCTATCCCATCGAGAACTACGGCTCCGCCATGGCGCCGTTCTATACCACGCTGGCCATTTGGGTGGGCTGCGTCATCCTGTCCACCCTCATCAAGGTCCACGCCCGCACCGACGGGCTTATCGACCCCACACCGGCGGAGCTGTACTTTGGCCGCTATCTGTTCTTCTTCCTGCTCAGCCAGATACAGGCGGCTGTCATTGTCACCGGCGACCTGTACCTGCTGGGCATCCAGTGCGAGCATCCAGGCCTGCTGTACCTGACGGCGTCCCTGACTGCCTTCACCTTCAGCCTGCTGATCTACTCGCTGGCCCTGTCCTTCGGCGACGTGGGCAAGGCGCTGGTGGTGGTCGTCATGGTCATGCAGATCGCCGGCTCCTCCGGCACGTTCCCCATCGAGCTGCTGCCGGAGATCTACCAGAAGATTTACCGTTTCTTCCCATTCCCCTATGCCATCGACGCCATGCGCGAGTGCATCTGCGGCCTGTACGGCGACTACTACATCCGGCAGCTCGCCTTCCTGCTGCTGTTTGTCGCGGCGGCACTGCTCATCGGCCTGCTGGTTCGCCGCCCCTTCATGGGCCTGAACCGGTTCATGGAGGAGAAGCTGGAGGAGACGGAGCTGCTGTAAAGGAGGCGCACGACCCATGTCAACAGAACGCGACTACCAGAAATTGTACGACCGCCTGCTGGAGGAGGTGGGTGCGCTGCACCGCGCCAACCAGCACCGTATTCGCAGCGGCCTGCGGGCCCTGCTGGCCGTTACCGTGGGGCTGATGCTCCTGATGTTCCTGGCCGACGGCAATAAAGTGTTTACCCTGATGCTGTGGATATTGTCCATGTTCGCTGTGGCGGCGTACCTCATCGCCGTGGAGTATATGGACTACGAGCTGCAAAAGAAGCTGCGGGACATCGCCCAGCTGCAGGAGGGCGTTTTCGACGGGCTCATAGAGCTGCCGGAGCTGCCCGCCGCACCGCGTCTGCCCCATACGCGGCTGCGCCGCCGGGGCAAGCGGGAGGCCTTGCCGGAGACCGCCGTTCCCGCGACGGCTCCCGCTGCGCCGGAGACTATTGACGGACCGGAGGAGCCTGTCCCTGTGACGGAGCCTGCCCCCGCGGCACAGCCTGTCCCCGCGGAGCAGGCCGCCGCACCGGCGGAGCCTGTCAGGCCCGCCGGCCCCTGCGTCACCCTGCCCTCCGGCTGGGAGCATGTGCTGGAGGACCCCAACAGGCTGGCGGACGATCTGGCGCTGCTGACCCGCGCACTGCAGAATCTGTCCGACGACCTGCGCCGCCCTGCGGCTGACCATAAAAAGGAGGGGGAGCGGTGAAACAGATCTGGAACATTTTCCGCGCCGACTGGAAGCGCCTGACCGCCAGCGTAGTGGCCGTGGTGGTCATGCTGGGACTGTGCCTGGTGCCCTGTCTGTATGCGTGGTTCAACATCCTGTCCAACTGGGACCCCTACGGCACCGCCTCCACCAGCCGCATCAAGGTGGCCGTGGCCAGCGAGGACGACGGCTGCGATGTGCTGGGCCTTCATGTCAACATCGGCGAGCTGGTGCTCCGTGGGCTGGAGAGCAACGACCAGATGGGCTGGGTCTTTGTGGATGGCGCCCAGACGGCGCTGGACGGCGTGAACGCCGGCGACTACTACGCCGCGCTGATCCTGCCGCCGGAATTCACCGGCGACTTCGTCAGTATTCTGGAGGGAGACCTGCGCCACCCCCAGATACAGTATTACGAAAACGAGAAAAAGAACGCCATCGCGCCCAAGATCACCAGCAAGGCCAAGACCGCCGTGCAGGAGCAGATCAACACCACCATTCTGGAGAAGGTGGCCGATGCTCTGACCACCGCCGGTTCCGTATTCAGGGCCATGGGTCTGGACGGCCGCGACATTGCCGACGGCCTGCTGGAGAAGCTGTCCGCCGCCCAGCGGGACATGGATGAGCTGGCGCAGGTGCTCCGCTCGCTGCAGGATGTGATGGACGGGGCTGACAGCCTGCTGGCCGCCTCTGCCATCACTATCACCGACGCACGCAGTACCCTGGGGGACGCCTCCGAGACCGTGGGCAGCACCGTCCGCCTTATCGACTCCGGCCTTGACGCGGCGGATGATGCCTCCGCCGACCTGCTGCGGGTGCTGGACGCCGCCGACGATACCCTGTCCGATCTGGAGGACATGCTGGGCGCGGTGGACATGGGCCCCGCGGATGACGCCGCGCACGAGAAGGTCAACGCCCGCATCGACAAGATGATCGCCGCGCTGGAGACGGCCAGAGACCTGACCTCCGACGAGGACGTGCAGGCCCAGCTGGACGCCGCCATCTCCGGTCTGGAGAATCTGCGCACCGCCGTGGACGGCTCCGGTATCTCTCAGGTGCAGGATGAGCTGCTGGCCATGGTGGCAGAGGTCCGTCAGACTCTGCGTACCGCCGCCGTCAGCACCAACCGGAAGGTCAGCGACTACATCCACGATGCCGGTGAAAGGGCTCAGTCCTCCCTCCGCGCCGTGCAGGACCTGCTGACCGCCTCCTCCGGTACGCTGGGCAGCGTCTCCGACACGCTGCGCTCCTATTCCGGCGCTATGGCCTCAGCGCAGCCCACGCTTGCCGCCGGCGCTGCGCTGGCGCAGAGTGTCTCCGGTTATCTGGCCGATATGGAGGCGGACGTCCGCCGCGTGACGGACAGCACCGCCTTTCAGCGGTTCGTGGAGCTGATGGAGAGCGACTCCGACAGCATGGCGGAGTATCTGGCCTCCCCTGTGCAGATGAACACGCAGATCATCTATGAGATCAGGGACTACGGCTCCGCCATGGCGCCGTATTACGTGATGCTGGCGCTGTTCGTAGGCAGCCTGCTGACCGCGGTGATGGTGAAGGTCCCTGTGACGCAGCCGGAGTTCCGGCAGTGCCGCGGCGTCCAGCGCTACTTCGGACGCTTTCTGACCTATTTCTGCATGGCCATGGCTCAGGCACTGGTGACGGCCTTCGGCTGCCTGCACTTCGTGGGCATGGAGACGGCGGAGCCCGCTCTGTTCGTGCTGGGCTGCTGCGTGTGTGCCCTGAACTTCGCCGCCATGAACTATGCGCTGGTCTACTCTCTGGACAACGTGGGCCTGGCCGCCTCCGTCATCATCATGGTGCTGCAGGTGGCCGGTTCCGGCGGCTCCTATCCCATCGATGTGCTGCCTCAGCTGTTCCGGCGCCTGTATCCCTTCATGCCCTTCCACTACGGCATGGATATGCTCCGCGAGACCATCGGCGGCATGTACGGCCGCACATACCTCCGCTGCGCCCTGATCCTGCTGGGCATGTGTGTGCTGTTCACGGTATTCGGCCTGCTGGTGTACTACCCTGCCCGCAAGCTGAACGCGGCCATCGCCGCCAGCAAGGAGAAGTCCGGCATCATGTGACGCTTGCAGCAGAAAAACCGCCGTCCCGAATGGGACGGCGGTTCGTGCCTGTTTTGCGCGGACTATACCGGCTTTATACAGGGTTCCCGTTTTTTACTTTTCACCGCTGCATCGGTCATACTCCACCTGCATCACGGAGGAGATGGTATGGCGGCCGTAGTCGTCCAGCTTGGCGTACTGGGTCAGCAGACGCTCGGTATCGTCCGTCAGATACAGGGCGGCATCGTCCGACATGGCCTTGATGCCTAGGATCTTGCAGATGCGCATCACCGTGTCGAAGGAGGACCCGCCGACGCCGTTATGCAGGGCACTGTTGATGGTGGAGAGGGGAATGTCCACAGAGAAAGCGAACTGCCGCACGCTGCGGTACTGCCGCGAGATCTCATCGCGGACCAGCTTCGTAAGATTGTCCATATATCGGTCCTCACTTTTTGTAAAGAATTTCCACTTAAAGCTGTCGTAGTATACCACGGATTTTTATGCGCGCCAATAGGAAAAACGAAAAATTTATAAAAATGTCATAAAAAAGAAAGACTGTAAAACCCCTGCGGCAGAGGGGATAGCGGCCCCGCTGCCGAGATTTCCCTTTTATTTTGTGCCGCCCTGTGATACAATAAACCCCACGGAGGGTCTCTGCTTATGAAAACATCGAAACTCTATGCGCCCAGGACCGGCTTCGGCCGTCTGGCGGGCGACATGATCCGCCGCTACTATGTCCACGATGTGGCCCGTGACAGCGCGGCCCTGACGTACTACCTGCTGTTCGCCATTTTCCCGCTGCTGATCTTCGTCAGCACCCTGCTGGGTGTGCTGGAGCTGGACATCGCCAGCATCACGGCGGTGCTGGCGCCCATTCTCCCGTCGGATGTGGTGGACATCATCCGCACATATCTGGAGTATGTGGCCGCCAACCAGAGCCGCCAGCTGCTGTGGTTCAGCCTGGTTTTTTCCATCTGGTTCCCCATGCGCTCCACCGGCTGCCTGATGCACTCGCTGCGCAAGGCATTCGGCCGCAGCGCGCCGGAGAATATCCTGCTGGGTCAGCTGCGCACACTGCTGTTCACGGTCTGGATGATCTTCGTCATCGGACTGACGCTGGCGCTGGTGGTGGTAGGCCGCCGCGCACTGTACTTCCTGTCCGGCTTTCTCCCGCTGTCGGAGACGTTCATCAGCGTCTGGGGCTACCTGCGCTTTATCATTCTGGGTCTTGTCATGGCCATCTCGCTGGGCATCCTGTACCAGTTGGCGCTGGGGCAGCGCCGCCCCCTGCGGGAGGTACTGCCCGGCGTAGGCAGCTCTCTGGCGGCATGGCTGCTGCTGAGCATGGCCTTTTCCTATTATGTGGAAAATATGGCCCGGTATGCGCAGCTGTACGGCTCCATTGCCACCATCGTGGTGGTACTGCTGTGGCTGTATATGTCGGGGCAGGTCCTGATACTGGGCGCGGAGCTGTCCGCGTCCCTGATCCATCGAAAGAAACATGCCGCGCCCTCATCGGGCGGGGAGGAGGAAGCATGAAGATCATCATTGTGGGCTGCGGCAAGGTGGGCTACGCCATCGCCGGCCAGCTGACCCAGGAGAAGCACGACATCGTCATGGTGGACAACGAGATCGCCCACCTGTCCCGCGCCGACAGTACGATGGATGTTATGTGCGTCCACGGCAGCGGCGCGTCCATCAGCGTCCTGATGGACGCCGGCGTCCGCTCGGCGGATCTGGTCATCGCCGTCACCGGCGTGGATGACACCAACATGGTCTGCTGCCTCATCGCCAAGAGTCTGGGCGCACGTCACACCGTGGCCCGCGTCCGCAACACCGAGTACCGGCAGGATGCGGACATCCTGAAGCGGGAGATCGGACTGGACATGGTTATCAACCCCGATCTGGCTGCGGCGCAGGAGATAGCCCGCATCCTCAGCTTTCCCGCCGCCATCTCCGTAGAGCCCTTTGCCGGCGGCCGCATCGATATGATCGGCCTGCAGGCCCTGCCGGAGGACACGCTGGTGGGCCACAGCCTCAGCAGCTTCCACGGCGAGCGCAGGGCGGACGTGCTGATCTGCGCCGCCCAGCGGGGCGACGAGTGCATCATTCCCAACGGCTCCTTCGTGCCCCAGGCCGATGACCGGCTGTATCTGGTGGGCACCAAGGGTGAGCTCCAGAAGATGCTGAAGGTCATGGGACGCCCCCTCCATCGGGTGAAGAACGTGGCCCTGCTGGGCGGCAGCCGCATCAGCATGTACCTGACGTGGGAGCTGGCCCGCACCAATACCCACGTCCGCATCGTAGAGCAGGATCACGACAAGTGCCTGTTCCTGTCCCAGCACCTGCCGGGGACCATGATCATCGAGGGCGATGGCACGGACAACGACCTCATTCAGGCGGAGAATATCTTCGGCGCCGACGGCTTCGTGTCTCTGACCGGCCGCGACGAGGAGAACCTGCTGATGGCCATGTCGGCCCGCCGCGCCGGAGTCCGCAAGGTGCTGGCCAAGATGACCCGCCCCAACTACATCGAGCTGGTGCAGGACACTGGCCTTGGCAGCATCATCAGCCCCAAGGACATTATCGCCAACCAGATCACCCGCTACGTCCGCGCCCTGGCCAATTCCGAGGGCATGGCCGTGGAGTCGCTGTACAAGCTGCTGGGCGGCCAGGTGGAGGCTCTGGAGTTTCTGGCCAGAGGCACCTCCAACCGCCTGCTGCACGTGCCCCTGAAGGATCTGCAGCTGCGCAGCGGCGTGCTGCTGGCAGCCATTGTCCGCGGCGGCGTCACCATGATCCCCAGCGGCATGACCACCATTGAGGAGGGCGACCATGTGCTGGTCATCGCCCGGTCCATGGGGCTGAAGGACCTGACGGACATCTTGGCCTGAGTGACGGTGTACGGTTGGCAGGTGTACCTGCCTGTCATAAAAGAATCACCCTGCGTAATGATACGCAGGGTGATTCTTTTGACATTTTATACGGCTTGTTGTCAAAATTGGGGGGATTTCGTTTGCGCAGCCGCAGGCGTAAAACATCCCCACCCCCTATACAAAACCCCCTCCATCGGGTATAATATCCTTAAAGTGCCAAAACACAGAAAGGAACTGCCTATGAACACAAACTGGAACGACCCCAACTTTCAGGGCTTTGCCCGCCAGCCCCGCCCCAAAAGGGAGCACAAGCCCGTGGGCACGCCTCTGGGCCGCACACTGCTGAATCTGGCGGTGACGCTGGTATTCGCCGCCATCTACTACTATGTGGTGCTGCCGCCCATCAACCTCAAAAGCGAGGAATTCTACATCTTCATGCTGCTGTGCTGCGCGGTGTACGGCGTCTGCGCCGTCCTGACCTCCGGCTTTCAGGGCGCCGGCGCCAAGGGCTACTTCGACTTCCTGAAGAAGCAGTGTACCGTCCCCCTCATCGTCGCCGTAGCCCTGGCAGCCACCGCACTGGTAGGCGCGGTGCTGGGCTGGCAGCTGTTCCGCGCCAAGGACTACCGCGACCTGCTGACCGTCCAGGACGGCGACTTTGCCGCCGAGGTGGAGGAGATCAGCTACGACCAGATCCCCATGCTGGACGCCGAGTCCGCCATGAAGCTGGGCAACCGTAAGCTGGGCGAGCTGGCGGACATGGTGTCCCAGTTCGAGGTGGCCGATGATTACACGCAGATCAACTATCAGGGCCGCCCCGTCCGCGTGACGCCCCTGCGCTACGGCGACCTTATCAAGTGGCTGAACAACCGCTCTCAGGGCCTGCCCGCCTATCTCATCATCGACATGGTCACCCAGAACGTGGAGGTGGTGCGTCTGGACGAGGGGATCCGCTACACCACCGCCGAGCACTTCGGCCGCAACCTGAACCGCCACCTGCGGCTCCGCTATCCCACCTTCATGTTCGACGATCCCGCCTTTGAGATCGACGAAAACGGCGATCCATGGTGGGTCTGCCCCCGTGTCAGCCACACCATCGGCCTGTTCGGCGGCCGCGACATCATCGGCGCGGTGCTGGTGAACGCCGTCACCGGCGAGAGCGCCTACTACGAGACGGGCAGCGTCCCCAACTGGGTGGACCACGTCTACACCGCCGACCTCATCATGCAGCAGTATGACTACCACGGCGCGTATATCAACGGCTTTATCAACTCCCTGTTCGGTCAGCGCGATGTCACCGTCACCACCGAGGGCTATAACTACATCGCCATCGGCGACGATGTGTATATGTATACCGGCGTCACCTCCGTGGTGTCCGACGAGTCCAACATCGGCTTTATCCTGTCCAACCAGCGCACCAAGGACACCCGCTTCTATCTGGTGGCCGGCGCCAAGGAATATTCCGCCATGGACAGCGCCCAGGGTCAGGTCCAGCAGATGAAGTACACCGCTACGTTCCCACTGCTGCTGAACATCTCCGACCAGCCCACGTACTTCATGGCCCTGAAGGACGCGGCCCAGCTGGTGAAGATGTACGCCATGGTCAACGTCAGCCAGTACCAGATCGTGGCCACCGGCGATACCGTGGCGGAGTGCGAGGCCAATTACCGCCGCATTCTGGCGGAGAAGGGCCTTGTCTCCGACGATGATGCCCAGCTGCCCGTCACGGGGCAGGGCGAGATCACCGGCGTTATTGAAGATATTCGCTCCGCCGTGGTGGACGGCAACACCCTGTATTACCTGCGCCTGAACACCGGCGACGCCTACTATGTCATCTCTGCCGCCGCGGCGCCGGAGACCGTCATCTACAACGTGGGCGACAGCGTCACCGTCCGCTACGCCGAGGGCGAGGGCGTCATCCTCACCGCCGACAGCGTCACCCGCACCGGCGCGGCCGCGCCGGCTGCGCCTGATGCCGCCCTGCCGCAGGCAGGGGAGGAGGACACCGCGGAGCCCCAGGACCCCGCCGCCTGACAAGACAAAAAGCAGCAGCGTGACCGCCGGTCACGCTGCTGCTTTTTTGTTGCCCTCACACCACCTGAAACAGGAAAAATTTCAGGTAGTTCGTCTCCTCCACGCCCCACAGGATGGGGTGGTCGGCGCACTGCTGCCGCGCCTCGATCTGCCGCAGCTGCACCCCCGCGTCCCGGGCGGCGTCCCGCAGCATCTTGATGAACAGCGCCTCCGACGCGAAGTGGCTGCACGAGCACGTGGCCAGATATCCGCCCCGGGGCAGCAGCTTCATGGCCCGGTAGTTGATCTCCTTGTACCCGGTCATGGCGTTGTGTATGGTCCTGCGGCTCTTGGTGAAGGCCGGCGGGTCCAGAATGATGAAGTCGTATTTCCGCGGCTCCTTCTCCAGCTGAGGCAGCAGGTCAAACACATTGGCCGCCGCGCAGTCCATCACGCTGTCCAGCCCGTTGCGCTGCGCATTCTCCGCCGCACACTGCACCGCGAACTCCGACACATCCACGGCGGTGACGTGGGCCGCCCCGCCCTTGGCGGCGTTGAGGGCGAAGGAGCCGGTGTGGGTGAAGCAGTCCAGCACCGTCCGCCCCTTGGCCAGACGGGCCACTGCCAGCCGGTTGTACTTCTGGTCCAGAAAAAAGCCGGTTTTCTGCCCATTCTCAAAGTCCACGGTATACATGATGCCGTTTTCCACGATGTCCACGTCGGTGCGCTCCGGCGGCGTCTCACCGGGCAGGGGATACCATCCTTTGTTCTGCTCCATGCCCTCCAGACCGCGGATGGCCACATCGTTGCGCTCGTAGATGCCGCGGATGTCCTGTCCGTCCTCCCGCAGCACCTTGACCAGCAGAGGGAACAGCCGGTCCTTGATGCGCTCCATGCCCATACTCAGCGTCTGGGTCACCAGCACGCTTTCGAACCGGTCCACCGTCAGACCCGGGAACAGGTCGGCTTCGCCGAAGATCACGCGGCAGCACCGGCTGTCCGTCTCGCCCATCACCACCTTGCGGTAGTCCCAGGCGTAGCGGATGCGCCGCTCCCAGAAGGCATCGGAGAAGTCATCGTTGGCATTGCGGCTCACCAGCCGCACCCGGATCTTGGAGCGGCTGTTGTAGAACCCGCAGCCCAGCCAGCTGCCGCGGCGGCTCACCACGTCCACCAGCGCGCCGTCCTCCGGCCCGCCGTCCACGGCGGTGACCTCCCCCTCGTAGACCCAGGGGTGCCCGCCGGTCAGCGCGGCCTCGCCCTTGGGCGTGATGGTGATCTTAGCGTAGGGACGTGGAGCTTTCATGGTACATACCGCCTTTCATTTCGTGCCCCCATGATAACACATCTCCGCCGTCATTTCCATATATTTATAGTGCAGCAAAAAGGAAAGGGGAATGACCATGCCCAGCATCTATCTCAGTCCATCCACGCAGGAATATAACCCGTACATCACCGGCGCGGGCAGCGAGGAGCATTTCATGAACCTCATCGCCGACGCCATGGAGCCGTACCTCACCGCCAACACCATCCGCTTCGGCCGCAACACGCCGGAGATGACGGCGGCCAGCTCCATCCGTCAGGGCAATGCAGGGAACTACGACTTCTATCTGGCCCTCCACTCCAACGCCAGCACCGACGGCAGCCGGGAGGGCGCCGTCCGCGGCATTATCGCCTTCTACTACCCGGGCAGCGCCAACGGCCGGCGGGCCGCCGACATCTTTGTGCGAAATCTCAAGAGCGTTTACCCCCTGCCGGAAAAGGTCTATGCCCGCTCCACCACCACCCTGGGGGAGGTGCGCCAGCCCCGCATGCCTGCGGTGCTGCTGGAGCTGGGATATCACGACAACTATGCCGATGCCCGCTGGGTGCAGAACAACATCCAGTCCATCGCCGCCAATCTGGTGTTGTCCCTGACGGAGTATTTCGGCCTGCCCTTCATCACGCCCATTACCCCGTGGCGCGGCACAGTCCGCACCCAGTCGGGGAACCTGAACCTGCGGGAGTACCCGTCGCAGCAGGGCAGGGTGGCGGCTCAGCTGCCCTCCGGCGCCGTGGTGACGGTCTACGGACAGTACGGCGGCTGGTACAGCGTGGGCTATCAGGGCCATCTGGGCTATGCCGCCGCGTCCTATATCCAGTGACCTGCACAAAACCGTGCATTTGCCCAAAAAAGGAGGGGGATTTTTCCCAATTTCCCTTGACAGTTGCCCGCAATGTGTTTAGAATTATGAAGGATTATCATCGAGGGGACAGGGGTACCTTTCGATTATTTTCTATGGCACATTTTGTGCCGGCCCATACAACCCATCACAACATAGGAGGAATGAACAGTGACCGCAACAGGTTGGATCGTGGCAGCAGCCGCGTTCGCTGTGGCGGCGGTGATCTTTTTCCTCCTCGGCATTCGCTACCGCAAGCGCGTAGCGGAAAAAGAAATCTCCAGCGCGGAGGAAGAAGCCACGCGCATCATCAACGAGGCAATTAAAAGCTCTGAGAGTAAAAAGCGGGAAGCGCTTCTCGAAGCAAAAGAAGAGATTTTGAAAAACCGCAGCGAATACGAGAGAGAGGTCAAAGAGCGCCGCGCCGAGCAGCAGAAGCAGGAGCGCCGTTTACAGCAGAAAGAGGAAAATCTCGATCACAAGACCGAGATGATCGAAAAGAAAGAGGAAGCGTTGGCCCAGAAGCACGCCGCCGCCGATAAGGAGCAGGAGGAGATCCGGCTCATCAAGCGCAGCCAGACCGAGATGCTGGAGCGCATCTCCGGCTTCACGGCGGATCAGGCCAAGGAGTACCTGATCGCCCAGGTGGAGTCCGAGGTCACCCATGAGACGGCGCTGAAGATCAAGGAGATCGAGGCCCGCGCCAAGGACGAAGCGGACCAGCGCGCCCGTGAGATCGTGGCCACCGCCATCCAGCGCTGCGCCGCCGACCATGTGGCTGAGATCACCGTCAGTGTGGTTCCCCTGCCCAATGACGAGATGAAGGGCCGCATCATCGGCCGCGAAGGCCGCAACATCCGGACACTGGAGACCCTGACCGGTGCCGATCTCATCATCGACGATACCCCCGAAGCCATCACCGTCTCCTGCTTCGAGCCGGTCCGCCGCGAGGTGGCCCGTCTGGCGCTGGAGAAGCTCATCGCCGATGGCCGCATCCACCCCACCCACATCGAGGAGATGGTGGAGAAGGCCCGCCGCGAGGTGGACGGCGTCATCCGCGCCGAGGGCGAGCGCGCCGTGCTGGAGACCGGTGTCCGCGGCCTGCACCCGGAGCTGCAGAAGCTGCTGGGCAAGCTGCACTACCGCACCAGCTACGGCCAGAACGTGCTGCAGCACTCTATCGAGGTCAGCCATATCGCCGGCATGATGGCCGCCGAGCTGGGCGCCGACGTACAGGCTGCCAAGCGCGCCGGTCTGCTCCACGATATCGGCAAGGCCCTTGACCATGAGTTCGAGGGTACCCATGTGGCGCTGGGCGTGGAGTACGCCCGCAAGTACCGCGAGAAGGAAGACATCATCCACGCCATTCAGGCGCACCACGGCGACGTGGAGTGCAAGACGCTGGTGGCCTGTCTGGTGCAGGCAGCCGACGCCATCTCCGCCGCCCGCCCCGGCGCCCGCCGCGAGAATCTGGAGAACTACATCAAGCGTCTGGAAAAGCTGGAGGAGATCACCGGCACCTACCCCGGCGTGGAGAAGAGCTACGCCATCCAGGCCGGCCGCGAGGTCCGCGTCATGGTCAAGCCCGAGCAGGTGTCCGAGGACCAGATGGTCATTCTGGCGCGGGAGCTGGCCAAGCGCATCGAGAACGAGCTGGAATACCCCGGCCAGATCAAGGTTCACGTCCTGCGGGAGACCAAGGTCGTGGAATACGCAAAATAAATACCCCACCGGCTCCGGAGCGCGTTGCGCTCCGGAGCTTTTTTTGGTATAATGCCATCATCCGACAGGGTTCTCCTGTCAACAAATGGCACTTTACAGAGAGGGGGGACGCACCCTTGAAACGCCTGATCCTGTTGATGCTCCTGCTGGCCGTGGCCCTGTCCGCAGCCGCCTGCGGCCCTGTTTCCGGCACCGGCGACGCGTCCCCTCCGCCGGAGGACTCGCAGGCCGTCCCCGCCGTACCGGAAACGGAGGTCTGGACGCGGCAGCACAGATCCGTCTGGGGCAGTGAGCCTGTCACCGTCAGCGCCGATTTCGAACGCATCTCCGGCGCCGCGTCCCACGGCATGACCGCGGGGCAGGAGCTGCTGCTGCTGGACTTCATGGACTGCTATTATCAGTCCGTTACCCGGCTGCAGGTCATCGACTGCACCGACCTGTTCACGGACCGCGCCCAGTCCGACTACCACAGGACCGTCTGGCGCACGCTGGCGGAGATCCGCCTGCGGGCGCCCATCGACCTCCACGCCGGCTCGTACAGCTATTCCCTGCGCTGCACGGACCTGACGCGGGACGGCGACACGGCGGAGCTGACGCTGCTGGAGAGCAGCGTGGTCTACTTCAACGGCCTGAACGGCCTGCCCTCGGAGCAGTGGAACGTGCAGCATACCTTCCGGCTCCAACGCATCACCGGCGACCGCTGGCGCATCGCGTCCCACGACTCCGACGATAACCCCTATTACAGTGCCGACTACGACCCTGTCACCGATACGGACCGCCACCTGCCCCAGCTCCTTGCCTGCATCGAGGCGCGGGAGAGCGGCCCGCGGGAGCTATGGACACCGCCGGTCACGTGGGATCACGACTACGACCGCGCCGCCGCGCTGGACTACATGCTGACGTACAGCGCCCAGCGGAACCCCGCCTACAAGGCGTATGACGATCTGGGCGGCAACTGCATGAACTTCGGCTCGCAGGTGCTGACCGCTGGCGGCATCCCCGCCCTCCCCGGCGGCTATCGGGACGGCTGGTTCTACAACAGCGAGCGCAGCGTCTCGCTGCCGTGGGTCAATGTGGGCGCTTTCCTCGATCTGGCGGCCGAGCATACCGGCTCCGGTCTTGTGGCCGTGGTAGGCGCACCCTACTTCACCGGTCAGGTGGGGGACATCATCACCATGGGCGTGGAGGAGCCGCGGCACCATACCACCGTCATCTGCGGCCTTGTGGCCGACGGCGAGGGCCGCACCGTGGACTACCTGCTGTGCTCCAATACCGCCAACCTGCGGAACTATCCGGCTTCCGCCTATTACTACACCAACCGCCAGCTCACGAAGATACTGGGCTGGAATGACTGACCTCAAAGGAGGAGATCACATGGACTATCGCATCTTAGCGCTGGGCGACGTGGCCAGCGAGACGGGCCTGCAGCTGCTGGAGAAGAAGCTGCGCACCTTCAAGCGGGAGCAGAACATCGCCTTCACCGTGGTCAACGGCGAGAATATCTCCGGCAGCGGCCTGACCCGGGCCCAGGCGGAGGATCTGCTGGCCGCCGGTGCGGACGTGGTGACGCTGGGCAACCACACCTTCGGCAAGCCACAGATCGCCACGTTTCTGGACGAGAGCGGCTACATCCTGCGGCCTGCCAACTTCACCGGCCGCGCTGCGGGCCGCGGCTGCGCCGCTTACGACTGCGGAGCCTTCTCCGTGGCGGTACTGGTGCTCATCGGCCGCTGCGACCTGGACTTCAACGCCGACAACCCCTTCACCACGGCGGACCGCCTGCTGAAGACGCTGGACAAGCCCACCTTCACGCTGGTGGAGTTCCACGCGCAGGCCACCAGCGAGAAGCTGGCCATGGCCTACTATCTGGATGGCCGCGTCTCCGCGCTCTGGGGCACGCACACCCACGTGCCCACCGCCGACAACCGCGTGTTCCCCAAGGGCACCGGCTACGTCACGGATCTGGGCATGACCGGCCCCATCGAGTCGGTGCTGGGCGTTCGTCCCCAGCAGTCCATGGAGTTCTTTCTGGGCGGCCTCCCCGGCCGCTATCAGGCGGCGGACGGCCCCTGCTCCGCGCAGGGCTGCATCTTCACATTGAACAGCGACACCGGCCTTTGCACCGATGTGGAGCGTATCGAGATCAAATAAAAGGAGAAACTGTATCATGTCTGTGGAAAAGGTAAGAGCCTATCTGGAGCCCTACGGCGTGGCCGACCGCATCCGTGAATTCGACGTATCCAGCGCCACGGTGGAGCTGGCCGCCCTGGCTGTCGGCGTGGAGGGCGCCCGCATCGCCAAGACCCTGAGCTTCAAGATCGGGGAGGACCCCATTCTGGTGGTGGCCGCCGGCGATGCCAAGGTGGACAACAGCAAGTATAAGCACTTCTTCGGCGTCAAGGCCAAGATGCTCACCGCCGACGAGGCGGTGACGCGCATCGGCCACGCCGTGGGCGGCGTGTGTCCCTTCGCCCTGCCGGAGGATGTGAAAACCTATCTGGACGTGTCCCTGAAGCGCTTTGACACGGTGTTCCCCGCCGTGGGCAGCGCCGCCAGCGCCATCGAGCTGACCTGTGACGAGCTGGAGCGCTGCTGCGGCAAAAACTTCACCCAGTGGGTGGATGTCTGCAAGGGCTGGCAGCCCGAGGAAGCGTGATGGTCCGTATCCTTCACGCCGGAGACTTCCATCTGGACAGCGCCTTCGGTGTCCTGACGCCGGAGCAGGCCCGCCAGCGCCGTGCCGAGAGCCGCCGCATGCCGGAGCGCATGGTGGACTGGGCCAATGACCACGGCGTGCAGCTCCTGCTGCTGGCAGGCGACCTGTTCGATGGCGACGACCTCAGCGGCGACACCGCCAAGCTGCTGGCCCGCGCTCTGGGCGGCTTTCAGGGGCAGGTGGTCATCGCCCCCGGCAACCACGACCCCTACACGGCCCGCAGTGCCTACGCACGCACGCTGTGGCCCGACAACGTGCATATCTTCACGGAGGACCGGATGCAGACCATCCCGTTCCCCCAGTACGGCTGTGCCGTCCACGGCGCCGCCTTTACCGCGCCGGAGGAGACGGCTGACCGCGTGCTGTCCGGCTTCACCGCCCCCGACGACGGGCTGGTACACATCGGCCTGCTCCACGGAGAGCTGACCGGCTCTGACAGCCGCTACCGGCCCCTGACCACCGCCGCCGTGGCCGCCTCCGGCCTGCACTATCTGGCCCTTGGCCATGTCCACGGCTGCACCGGCGTCCTGCGGATGGGGAGCGTTCCCTACGCCTACTGCGGCTGCCCCGAGGGACGGGGCTTTGACGAGCTGGGGGACAAGGGCTTCCTCGCCGGTCAGGTGTCGCCGGAGGGCGCAGAGCTGCAATTCGTGCCCTTCGCCCGCCGCCGCTACCGCATCATGGAGGTGGATGTTACCGACGGCGACCCGGCGGCGCTGGTGTCCGCCGCCCTGCCCGCCGGTGCGGAGGAGGATATCTACCGTGTGGTCCTCACCGGCAGCCCCGCCGCACCGGTGTCACCGGAGCGGGTGCAGTCGGCCCTGTCCGGCCGGTGCTGCGCCCTGCAGGTGCGGGACAAGACCACCGCCCGGCAGGAGCTGTGGGACAAGTGCGGCGAGGACACCCTGCGGGGCCTGTTTTTGCAGCAGCTGCGCAGCACCTGCGGCGCGGATCCCCAGTCTCAGCGCCTGATGGAGCAGGCCGCGGCCTTCGGCCTGGCCGCCATCGACGATCGGGAGGTATGACCGTGAAACACATTCTGATGATCGGCACCGGCGGTACCATTGCCTCGGAAAAGACCCCCTCCGGCCTGACGCCGGAGCTGAACACGGAGCAGCTGCTGTCCTTCATCCCCGGCATCGCGGACCTCTGCCATGTGGACTGCCTGCAGCTCTACTCTCTGGACAGCACCAATATCTGTCCCCGCCACTGGCTGGGTCTGGCCGCCGCCATCCGCGACCGCTACGATGACTATGACGGCTTCGTCATCGCCCACGGCACCGACACCATGGCGTATACCGCCGCCGCCCTCAGCTATCTGGTGCAGGGCAGTCCCAAGCCCATCGTGCTCACCGGCGCCCAGAAGCCCATCTGGTTCGACGGCACCGACTCCAAGCGCAACCTCACCGATGCGTTCCTCTACGCCTGCCGCGGCTGCGGCGGCGTCCAGATCGTGTTCAACGGCAAGGTCATTCTGGGCACCCGCGCCCGCAAGACCTGCTCTAAGAGCTACCACGCCTTCTCCAGCGTCAACTACCCTGATCTGGCGGTGGTGCAGGACGGCCGCCTGCTGCAATACATGCGCTGCACCTGCTATCCCCGACCGGTGTTCTACAATACGCTGGACGACCGCGTCAGCCTGCTGAAGCTGATCCCCGGCACATCCAGCCAGCTGATCGACTTCATGCTGGACCGCAGCGACGGCCTCATCATCGAGTCCTTCGGCGTGGGCGGCCTGCCGGAGTATCATGGCAGCGAGTTCTACGATGCGGTGCGCCGCGGCGTGGAGCGGGGCAAGATCGTGGTCATGACCACCCAGGTGCCCAACGAGGGCAGTGACCTGACGGTCTACCATGTGGGCGGGCGGCTGAAAAGCACCCTGCGCCTGCTGGAGGCCTACGACATGACCACGGAGTCGGCAGTGGCCAAGCTCATGTGGATCCTGGGCCAGACACGGGACTTCGATGAGGCGGAGCGCCTGTTCTACCGCCCCGTGGCGCGGGACATCCTCTGCGAAAACGAAAGCTGATACCAGAAACGGCGCGTCCGGGACGCGCCGTTTTCGCATATTTTTCCGGCTTCTTTCCCATACTATCCAAAAATGTGCGGGGAGGAACCGCGGAATGAAACAGGAATTTTCTGCCAGAACGGCGGCGTTGGATGACCGGCTGGGCGTAGGCCGCTGCTTCGACATGACGGCCCGGGATCTCACCATCGGAGGCCGCCGCGCCCGTCTCTGGGTGGTGAACGGCTACGCCCAGGAGAACATTTTAGAGCGCATGATCGCCCAGTGGCTGTCCCTGCCGGATCTGACGGCCATCCCCACGTTGGACGCGTTTCTCAGCCGCTGCGTCACCGCCTGCGACGCCGCCGTCTGCCGCAGCAGGGAGGAGGCGGTGCTGGGCGTGTTCTCCGGCAGGACCCTTCTGGTGTTGGATGGCTTCTGCGGCGGCATCCTCATGGATGTCAAGCAGTTCCCCACCCGCTCCATCGAGGAGCCGGACACCAGCCGCGTCCTCCGCGGCAGCCACGACGGCTTCGTGGAGAACCTGATGCAGAACGCGGCCCTGCTGCGCCGCCGCATCCGCGACCCCCGCCTGACGCTGGAGCGGGTGCAGCTGGACAACCGCTCCCACACCGATGTGGCGCTGTGCTATATGGAGGGCGAGGCCGACCCCGACCTGCTGGCGGAGCTGCGGAAAAAACTGAAAAATATGCAGGTGGGCTCCATCGCCATGAGCCAGGAATCGGTGGCCGAGGCGCTGTCGCCCCGCCAGTTCTGGAACCCGTTTCCGAAAGTCCGCTATACGGAGCGCCCGGACGTAGCCACAGCCTGCATCATGGAAGGCGACGTGGTGCTGATGGTGGACAACTCCCCGTCGGCCCTGCTGCTGCCCACCACGCTGCTGCGCTTCACCGAGGAGATCAACGACTACTACTTTCCGCCCCTCATCGGCTCCTATCTTCAAATTGTCCGCATGGTGGTGCTGCTCCTGACGGTGTTCGTCACGCCGGTGTGGTATCTGCTGGTAAAGAACCCCGATTCTCTCCATGAGAACCTGCGCTTCCTGCTGGTGCAGGACGCGTATTACGTTCCCCTTATCATCCAGCTCCTGCTGGTGGAGCTCATTATCGACGTGCTGAAGCTGGCGTCCCTCAACACGCCGGACGTGCTGAGCAACTCCTTCAGCATGATCGGCGCCCTGATATTGGGAGATTTTGCCGTGCAGGCCCGCTGGCTGGTGCCGGAGGTGCTGGTCTACATGGCCTTCGTGGCCATCGCCAACTACGCCCAGCACAGCTACGAGATGGGCTACGCCACCAAGCTCTGCCGCATGCTGCTGCTGATTTTGATCTGGCTTTTCGACCTCTGGGGCTTCCTCGCCGGTATCGTGGGCACACTGACGCTGATGGCCACCACCAAGCCTCTGGTGGGCAAGGGCTACCTCTACCCCCTCATCCCTTTCGACGGAAAAAAGCTCAAGCGCCTTCTGCACCGCGTACCCATCAGCAGGGACAACAGCTGACGGAAAAAATTTCCGGCGCCGCCCTGCCAATTCGCCCTGAATTTACACCGTATGCCTCGCCCCGTTCCGGCACAAAGTAACGCTGTCGCCGGCGACAATTCCACAAAGGGGTGAGACGCTTGTATGAACTGCGAGAAACGCATCCCGCAGGCAGTCTCCGCAAGAGCACTGCAAGGCTGCTTGCTCTGGTATTTACCCTATCCCTCTGTCTCCAGCAGGTCTGGGCCGCACCGGAGGCGCGGACGGTGATCCCGCTGGGCAAGGCGGTGGGCATCAAGCTCTTCGCCGACGGCGCGCTGGTGGTGGGCCTGTCGGAGGACGGCCCTTGTCCCGCCCGGGACTGCGGCCTGAAGGAAGGGGACCTGATCCTCACCATGGGTGACGCCAAGATCACCTCCACGGAGCAGGTTCGCCAAGTCCTGCAGGACAACGGCTGTGAACCTCTGGCACTTACCATCCGCCGCGGCAGCAGGGATCTCCGCGTCACTGCTGTTCCCACACAGGGTGCCGATGGCGCGTGGCAGCTGGGGGCGTGGATACGCGACAGCATGGCCGGTATCGGCACGTTGACGTATTACGATCCCGCCACCGGCAGTTACGGCGCACTGGGCCACGGCATCACCGACGTGGACACGGCGCAGCTGATGCCGCTGGCCTCCGGCTCCATCATGGAGACCACGGTGAAGGCGGTGAAAAAGGGCGCCAGGGGCGACCCCGGCGAGCTGAAGGGCGACTTCTCCGTCCAGCGTGACGTGGGCACTGTCTCTGTCAACAGCGATGGCGGCATTTTCGGCACGGTGGCGGACCCTGATTTTCTCCGGGCGGGCACACCCGTCCCTGTGGCCACGGCCCGCCAGGTCAAGACCGGACCTGCCACGATTCTGACCACCATCTCCAATGATGACACGGCGGAATACACGGTGCAGATCGTCCGCGTCTTTTCCGGCAGCCAGTCCACCCGCAACCTGCTGCTGAAGGTGACGGACCAGCGCCTGCTGGACGCCACCGGCGGCATCGTGCAGGGCATGAGCGGCAGCCCCATCCTCCAGGACGGACGGATCGTGGGCGCCGTCACCCATGTCCTGCTGAACGATCCCACCCAGGGCTACGGCATTCTCATGGAGAATATGCTGGCCATGGCGGGGTAAAAGGGAGGTGGAGGCATGCAGTCCCTGCTCATTAAGGACACCACCCGGGCACAGCGTGAGGAGATCGTGCGTCGGGCATTGGCGGCCTGCGGCGGCAGCTGTGAGGGCTGCAACGGCTGCGGCAATTCCGGCGGCGGCCGCGTGGACGCCATCTATCAGCCGTATATCGACGGCGAGGTGGAGCTGGCGGACCTGAACGCGGCCTATTCCGAGAGCCGCAAGCTGGTGCGGTAGCAAAAAGGGAGCGGCGGGTCATCCCGCCGCTCCCTTTTTTGCGTTGTGACTTACGGCACCGGCCGGTACGATACCGGCTTACCGTCCTCGAACGTCACCTGATAGCCGGTGCCCGGGGCCACCGGATAGTCGTACCGGATGCCGCCGAACCAGTGCATCAGCAGCCCGGCGGTGACGCCGCCGTGAATGACGCATACCGCGTCCTCTCCCGCGTCCAGCACCGGCTGGATGGCTGCCAGATTCCGCGCCAGCACCTGGGGCGCGCTTTCCCCGTTGGGGCAGGCATTGTGCTCCGCGTCCTCACACCACGCCTGAAACGCGGGATCGTCCTTCAGCTCGGCGTAGCTCTTCATCTCAAAATCGCCGAAGTCCATCTCCCGCAGACCCGGCAGCTGCGTGTGGGCCACATCGCCGTACAGTGCGCGGATGGTCTGCTCCGTCCGCAGAAGGCCGCTGGTGTAGTACCGCGCCGCCGTGGGGTACACGCCGGTCTTGGCGCGCTCCGCCAGCATCTCCAGAGAATCCGGCAGCACAGGGATATCCGCCGCCCCGTAGTACAGATCGTCCCGACTTCCGGCGGTGTCGCCGTGCCGCAGTAATGTCAGCTTCATTTCAATCCCTCCGTCAGCCCGCAGAACACGCGGGTCACATGGTCAGCCCTGCGGGCCAGCTCCTGCATAAACGTACCGTGGCGCTCCCGCCACGCCCGTTCCTCGCCGTCCATGGGCACGATGCCGCCGCTGACCTCGCGGCAGACCACCACCGCGTTTTCAAACAGCGGCAGATACCGTTCCATGTCCGCCTCCCGGCGGCTCAGCGATTCCAGGTGGCAGTAGCATTTCGCACCCGCCCGCGGCTCCGACACCGCCAGATCGCACACATCGTCCATGGTCAGACCGTAGTGCGCCAGCGCCCAGGTCAGCTTCCCCTGAAACGCGCCGCCGATCACCAATTCCATATCGCATTACCCTCCTATCGCCAAAACCACCGCGCCGCACAGCTCGCCCACCACCAGCCCGAAGCCGGAGATGTCGCCGGACATGCCGTCGAACTGCCGGAACCCGTGCCACACGGCCAGCCCGTAGCCCACTGCCGCCGCCAGCGGGGCAAAGCTGCCCCACAGCACCGCCGGTAAGGCGCACGCCGCCGCCAGCACCGCCGCCGCCACGTACAGCGGCGCGCCGCCGCGCACCATGGCGCTGTACTGGCTGGTGCTCATGGGCCGCAGCGTCAGCACCGCCACTGCCGCCGCGGCACGGCTGGCCACAGGGACCAGCGCCAGCGGCAGCAGGGGGACGTTCTCCACAGACAGAAACGCGCTCCACTGAGCCATGGCCAGCAGCACCATGCAGATCACCGCGAAGGCTCCGCAGTGGGAGTCCTTCAGGATGCGCCTCCGCGTCTCCAGATCCCGGCGGGACAGGATGCCGTCGCACACATCCATGAACCCGTCCAGATGCAGAAAGCCCGTCACCAGCCACGGCGCCGCCGCGCACAGCGCCGCGCCCAGCGGGTGGGGCAGATACCACGCCAGCCACGCGCACAGCGCCCACACAGCACCCACGACGATGCCCACAAAGGGCAGACAGGCCAGCATTTTCCGCCGCGCCGTCTCGCTCCATATTTTTTTCGGGCAGGGGATGGCCAGAAACATCCCCCACGCCATGAAGAACCCGTAGATCCAGTCACGCACGGGGCATTTCCCCCTTCCACACATGGGGCAGCCCCATGGTCATCTCGCACACCACGTCGAACTCCGCCGCCAGCGTCCGGCAGATACCGGCCAGACCGGCGGTGTATGCCGCCGTCCACGGGTCGTAGTCCTCGCCGCCCTGCCAGATGCCGTCGCACACGCATACGAAGTGGGCGGGCACGCGGCTGATGGCCGCGATCTGCTCCGCCACCCGCCGGGGCGCACCCATGTCCATGCCGCCGTCCTCGAACATCTGCGCCGCCAGACACGCCGTCACGCTGTCGAACAGTACCGTGCCTTCGGGTCGGACAGCCTCCAGCCCTGCCGTCAGGTCACGCGCCCGCTCGATGGTGGTAAAGCCCCAGCCATCGCGGTCGGCGATGTGCCGCCGGATGCGGGCCAGATCCTCGCCGTCGTGTGGCTCCATGGTGGCCCAGTAGTACATGGGCTTGCCGCAGGCCAGAGCCCGCGCCATGCGTTGGGCCGTGCTGCTCTTGCCGCTTTTGCAGCCGCCGATAAACAGAAGTCTCATGCGCCCTCCACCGTAAAGGCGTCCACCGCCCGTATCTCGTCCAGATAGCTGTCCTCAATGGAAGCCTCGCCGAACGTGGCCATGCCCCGCATGACGCCGCAGGCGCCCTCCAGCACGCGGAACAGCGGGGGACACCCGCTGCCCTCGCCCAGCCGCATCCCCAGACGCAGGCAGGGCTGGAGCCCCAGCGTCTCCGCCGCGATGCGGTAGCCTACCTCGTAGGAGTCGTGGGACAGAAACAGCACATCCCGCACTGCGGGGCACAGCCGCACGGCGCACAGCGCCGCCGCGATGGAGATGAACCCGTCCACCGCCGCCGGCACCCGCTCATGGGCGCAGCCTAAAAATGCGCCGGTCATGGCGGCCAGATCCAGTCCGCCCACACCGGCCAGCACGCCGATGACATCGTTTCCGTCGGGCCGGTGCAGCGCCAGCGCCTGCCGCAGCACCTCCTTCTTCCGCAGGAAGCCCTCATCCGTCAGCCCGCCGCCGCGGCCCGTCACGGCCTCGATGTCCGCGCCGGTCAGCGCCGCCAGCACCGCCGCCGATGTGGTGGTGTTGCCGATGCCCATCTCGCCGATGCCCAGCGCCGTCACACCGTCGGCCCTGGCCCGCGCCGCCTGCTCCATGCCTGCGGCCATGGCGTCCAGCACCTGCTGCCGCGTCATGGCGTCCTCACGGGCGATGTCGCCGGTGCCCCGCCGCACCTTGCGGTCCAGCACGCCTACCGGCGGCACGTCGCCGTCGATGCCCACGTCCACCACGCTTACATCGTCGCCGAAGGCCGCTGCCATGGCGGACATACCGGTCTTGCGGAAGGTCATGTTCACCGCCTGCTGCAGCGTCACCGCCGGCGGCGTACAGGATACGCCCTCGGCCACCACACCGTTGTCGGCGGCGAACACCGCCACGCGGCACTTGCCCATGGCGGGGCACACCTGTCCCGTCACGCCTGCCAGCCGGATGGATATCTCCTCCAGCTGCCCCAGACTGCCCGGGGGCTTGGCCAGCTGCGCCTGCCGCCGCCGCGCCGCCTCCATGGCCGCCTCATCTGCGGGCCGTATGGCCTGTATGTACGCCGAAAGCTCTTGCTCTGTCATGCTCGCTCCTCCAGATAGCCCTGCTCCGCCAGCCACGTCAGCGACGGCGCGCAGTCCTGATTCTCAATGGTATATGTCGCCGCCGGACAGACGTCCAGCAGCGTGTCCAGCACCTGTGCCATGGGGATGTCCCCCTGTCCCAGCGGGTCGTGGAGATCCCAGTCCCCCCTGTTGTTGTGCAGGTGTACGTGCTTCAGCCACGGGGCCATGGGACCGATCCACTCCATGGGCGGCGTCCTGCTGACGGAGGTGTTGGCGTGGCCCACGTCCAGACACAGCCCCAGACGGGGATCGTTCACCTGCTCGGCGATCTGCACCAGCATGTCCGGCCCCGGCTCCATCACGTTCTCCACCGCCAGCACCATGTCCGGCGGCACGTCCGCCAGCAGCTCCTTCCAGAATACCGCCGACTGCTCCACGTACCACTCGGGGAAGTACACCAGCGGGATGTACCCGCCGTGGACCACTATCCGCTTCACGCCCAGCATCCGCGCCGTCCGGATGGTCTGCCGGAACCGCCGCAGCGCCGCCTCCCGCACCAGCGGGTCGATGGCGCAGGGGGCCAGCTCCGCAAAGGGCGCGTGGAGCCACAGACGCTCCACCCCCGCGATCTGCTGCCGTACCAGCTCCATGGCGTCCGGCTGCTCCAGCCGCGGGGCCCAGCAGAACTCCGCGATCTCGAAGCCCAGCCCCCATTTTCCGGCCAGCGCCGCCGCCTGCCCGTCGATGCCGGACAGATGCAGCCTGCCCCGCAGCTCCTTCCGTTCCAAAGCAGCTCCTCCTTACAGATATTTCAAAACGATTATAGCATACTTGCCTGTAAATACAAACCCCCAAAACATCCCTGCCCCGACAGGGATTGACGGATCTCGCCGGAGCCGGTATAATCAAACTGTCTGTGCGCAAAACAGGGGAGGGAGGTGCCACCCGTGCGCGATACGTTTTCCGACTGCCATCCGGCGGTCAATTTTGCCTATTTCGCTCTGGTACTGGCCTTCTCCATGACATTGATGCACCCCGTCTGTCTGCTGATCTCCCTGACCGGCGCCTGCTGCTATCTGGCGCGGCTCCATGGCCTGCGGGAGCTGGGGCACAGCGCCCGCTGGCTGGTGCCCATGGCGCTGCTGGCGGCACTGGTGAACCCCGCCTTCGTTCATCAGGGCGTCACCATCCTGACATACCTGCCCTCCGGCAACCCCCTGACGCTGGAGAGCATCCTCTACGGACTGGCCGCGGCGCTGCTGCTGGCCTCGGTGGTGCTGTGGTTCCGCTGCTTCAGCGCCGTCATGACCTCCGATAAATTCATCTATCTCTTTGGCCGCGCCATTCCCGCCCTGTCGCTGGTGCTGAGCATGACGCTGCGCTTCGTGCCCCGCTTCCGCCGCCAGTTCCGCACGGTGACGCAGGCCCAGCGCTTCATGGGCCGCGACACGGAAAACGGCAGCCCCCTCCAACGTGCCAGAAACGCCATGAAGGTCTTTTCCATCATGGTCACCTGGAGCCTGGAGAGCGCCATCGACACGGCGGACAGCATGCGCAGCCGCGGCTACGGCCAGCCCGGCCGCACCGCCTTCTCCATCTACCGTCTGGACAGCCGCGACCGGAGCCTTCTCCTGTGGCTGGTCTTCTGCGGCACATACCTGCTGGCGGCCGCCCTGAGCCGCGGCCTGTTCTTCCAGTATTACCCCATGCTGGGGGGCGCGCCCCTGCGCCCCATCACCGTCAGCTTTTACGCGGTATACCTGCTGCTGTGCCTGACGCCCGCCCTGCTGTCGTGGGCCTCACAGCGCCGTTTCCGCCGTCTTGAGAAGGGAGGTGCCTGACAAATGAACGAGCTGTTCCGCCTTTCCGGCTTCGGCTTTACCTACCCCCAGCAGCGCCGCCCCGCCCTGACCGGCGTGGACCTCACCATCCGCTCCGGCGAATTCTGGGTGCTGTGCGGCCCCTCCGGCTGCGGCAAATCCACGCTGCTGCGCCAGCTCAAGACCGTCCTGACGCCCCACGGCGTCACCGAGGGCGAGGTGTACTTTCAGGGTACGCCTCTGCGGGATGTCCCCCTGCGGCAGCAGGCGGCGGACATCGGCTTCGTCCTCCAGTCGCCGGAGCATCAGGTGGTGACGGACAAGGTCTGGCACGAGCTGGCCTTCGGACTGGAGAGCCTGGGCTGCGATACCCCGTCCATCCGCCGCCGTGTGGCGGAGATGGCGTCCTTCTTCGGCATTCAGGACTGGTTCCACAAGTCGGTGGATGAGCTGTCCGGCGGCCAGAAGCAGCTGCTGAGTCTGGCCTCCGTCATGGTCATGCAGCCCAAGGTGCTGATTTTGGACGAGCCCACCAGCCAACTGGACCCCATCGCCGCCGCCGATTTTTTGCAGACGCTGGGCCGCATCAACCGTGAGCTGGGCACCACCGTCCTCCTGACGGAGCACCGGCTGGAGGAGGCGCTGCCTCTGGCCACCCACGCCGCCGTGCTGGACGGCGGCCGCCTGCTGTGTACCGGCTCTCCCGCCGAGGTAGGCCGCCGGCTGCGGGGCAGGGGACACGGCATGTTCCTGGCCATGCCCGCCGCCATGCGGATCTGGGCCTCCGTCCACAGCGCCGATCCCGCCCCCGTCACCGTGCGGGAGGGCAGGGACTTCCTGCACCGCTGGGCGTCGCAGCACCCGCTGCTGCCCCTGCCCGAAGCGGAGGCACACCCCCACGGCGGCCCCGTCCTGACGGCGGAGGGCCTCTGGTTCCGCTACCAGCCGGATCTGCCGGACGTGGTGAAGGGCCTGGATCTCACCGTGTATCAGGGAGAACTGCTTGCCTTGCTGGGCGGCAACGGTGCCGGCAAGAGCACCACGCTCCACCTGCTCAGCGGAGCGCTGACGCCCTACCGCGGCACGGTGCAGCGCACCGGCCGTATCGGCGTCCTGCCTCAGGACCCTCAGGCCCTGTTCGTGAAAAAGACCGTCCGCGAGGACCTGTACGAGGCATTTGACGGCCAGAAGCTGGAGACCGCCCTGCGGGAAAAGCGGCTGGAGCAGGCGGTGGCCCTCTGCCGCCTGTCACCCCTGCTGGACCGCCACCCCTACGACCTCTCCGGCGGAGAGCAGCAGCGCGCCGCATTGTGTAAGGTCCTGCTCCTTGACCCCGGGATATTGCTGCTGGACGAGCCTACCAAGGGCCTTGACGCCCAGTTCAAGCAGGAGCTGGCCGCCATCCTCCGCTCCCTGACAGCGGGCGGCGTCACGGTGGTCATGGTCAGCCACGACGTGGAGTTCTGCGCCCGCTGCGCCCATCGCTGCGCCCTGTTCTTCGACGGCAGCGTGGTGACGGAGGGCGCGCCCCGCCCCTTCTTCTCCGGCAACAGCTTCTATACCACCTCCGCTGATCGCATGGCCCGCGGCCTGTGCGCCGGCGCGGTGACGGCGGAGGATGTCATGGCCGTCATCGGCGGCGACGTGCCGCCGGAACCGGAGCCCCAGCGGATCTACGCCCCGCTGCCGCCGGTGGCGGAGGAGTCCGCCGCGTGGCAGCCGCCCAGGCTGCCTTGGTGGCGAAAGGCGCTGGCCGCCGTGTCGGGCCTTGCGGCGCTGGCCATCTTCTGGCACGCCGCCAAATACACGGACCTGACGGCGCTGGTGGGCGGCGGCGCGGTGTCCGCCGCCGGCTGGTCTGCGATGGGGGAGTACGCCCTGTTCATCGCGGCTCTGTTCGTCACCGCCGCGGCCATCGGCCGCCGCTCGCCCCAGCCGGTGCAGCTCCAGACGCCGGTGCAGAAGCGGAAGCTGTCCCGCCGCACCAGGGTATCCGCCGCCCTGATATTGGTGGGCGTCCCCGCCGTCCTGTTCGTGGGCAGCTTCTACTTTGACCTGAAAAACTACTACCTCATGGCCCTGCTGGTGCTGCTGGCCTGCATGCTGCCCTTCTTCATGGTGTTTGAGGGCCGCAAGCCTCAGGCCCGCGAGCTGGTGATCATCGCCGTCCTCTGCGCTCTGGGTGTGGCGGGCCGCGCCGCCTTCTTCATGCTGCCCCAGTTCAAGCCGGTGCTGGCCCTGACCATCATCTCCGGCGTGGCCTTCGGCGGCGAGACCGGCTTTCTGGTGGGTGCCATGACCATGCTGGCCAGCAACTTCCTGTTCTCTCAGGGGCCCTGGACTCCGTTCCAGATGTTTGCCGCCGGCATCATCGGCTTTCTGGCCGGCGTCCTGTTCCGCAAGGGCTGGCTCCGCCGCAGCCGCGCCGCCCTGTGCGTCTACGGCGCACTGGCCGCCATCCTTATCTACGGCGGCCTGATGAACCCCACCTCCGCCCTGATCTACGGCAGGGAGCTGAACTGGCAGGTGCTGGTGAGCTATTACCTCACCGGCTTCCCCATGGACTGCGTCCACGCCGCCGCCACCGTGCTTTTCCTCTGGGTGCTGGCGGAGCCTATGCTGGAAAAGCTGGACCGCATCAAAACGAAATACGGCTTGGTAGAATAAAAAAGAGGTGTGGCAAAAGGCCACACCTCTTTTTTATGAATGCACTTATGCCACCAGAGCCAGATACCAGTCCAGCCCCGTGGTCACGACCACCAGATAAGCGGCGTACACCGCCAGCATCAGCACGCCCTGCCACCGCTGGAACCTCCGGCAGACGATGGTGGGAATGATGGCGATCAGCGTTACCACGATGGCCACGGGGAAGTCCAGATAGATGTTCTGGGCGGATACCGGCAGCTTGCCGCCGTACACGAAGGAACAGACCGCCAGAATGAGGGTGGTGTCGATGACGTTGGCGCCGATGACGTTGCCCACGGACATGGACGACTGCTTCTTGATGAGGGATGTGACAGCCGTCACCAGCTCCGGCAGGGAGGTGCCGATGGCCACGATGGTGACGCCGATGATGGCCTCGGACACGCCCCAGGACGCGGCGATGAGACTGCCGTTGCTCACCAGCAGCTGAGAGCCCACTACGATGCAGGCCGCGCCGCCCACGATGCGCAGAATGTTCAGCACAATGGATCTCCTGTCGCTGGCAGGAGCCTCCCCAGTCTCCTCCGCACCGGTGTCCCGCTTGGCGGAGCGGATGTTCTCCGTGATATACAGCAGGAAGATGAACAGCAGCACCGCCGCCCCTGTGATGGAGAAGTTGCCGCTGCGGGAGAGCAGGAACAGCGCGCACACCGCCGCGATGAGCAGGATGCCCTTGGGTGCGAAGCTCCTTTTGTCCACGGCGATGGGCATGAAGATGATGCTGATGGCCAGGATCATGGCGGTGTTGCAGATGACGGAGCCGATGCCGTTGCCGATGGCCATGCCCACCTTGTCCTGTGACGCCGCGATGTAGTCGCCCACCTGAGACACCAGAATGCCGTGTCCCTCCACGGCGGCGATGGTGGACACGAAGATCTCCGGCAGGGTGGTGGCCACGCTGATGATGGTAGCGCCGATGATAAATTTGGGGATGCGGGTGATCTCCGCGGCCCACACGGCGCCGTCCACGAACCAGTCGCCGCCCTTCACGATGAGCACGATGCCCACCGCGAACAGTACGTATATCAGAATACTTTCCATATTTTTCCTCCTGCGTTCACTTGCCACGGGCAAAAAAAAGCGCATGGCGCGCTGTCCATGCACAAAAAACTGCATGCACAATGCCAAGATCGTACATGAGTCTCATCAATTAAGATATGCCAGGTGCGCAGCACCAGCATGTTGACATACCGCGCCCAACGGCGCCGACTACTCCCTCAATTCAGCTTACTATACCATATTTTCCGAAAAAGTCAACAGGGCATCCGAAAAAGGCAGGGGGGAGAGGCAAAGCCTCTCCCCTCCTGCCGTGCCAGCCGCTCGCCGAAGAACGTATCGTCGAAGGATCGCTCCGCCGGCGTTCCGAACGGCACATAGTCCATCCGGGACCCGTGGGCGCAGCTGCGGATGCCGCGGCGCCCACGGGTCCGGCAGCAGGCGGCGAACCGCCTGCCCGCATACGTCTCGCTGTCCAACGGCCTGACGTCCATCGTCCTACCTTCGTAAATTCGTATCCGTGCGGCCCGTCAGAACGTCAGCCGCATCTGGTGCCACACCACGTTCCCGTGGGTGGACTTCTCGGACACGCCCTCGTCCACGAAGCCGAACCTGGCGTAGTAGTGGATGAGCCGTTCCTTGCACGTCAGCACCAGCCCCTTGCGTCCCTGCTTCCGCGCGTCGTCGATGGCGCGGCGGAGCAGCTCTCCGGCGTAGCCGTGCTGCCGGTACTCGGGCAGCGTGTTGACGCCGAAGATCATCTGCCACGCGCCGTTTTCGTTGTGCAGCGCCGAATTTTCGTACATGTCATCGGTCAGATCCGGCTCGTCCGTGACAAAGCCGTCCACAAAGGCAATGAGCGTGCCGCCGTCGAACATGAGCCAGAAGTGGCCGCTGTAATACCGAAGCCTCTGGGCGAAGTCCTGTTCGGTGGCCGCCTCTGCCGGCGGGAAACACGCCGCCTCCACCGCGGTCACAGCGGCCAGGTCGGACATATCCGCATATCTGATGTTCATCTGAGAGCCCTCCTGTGTTGATTTTGTGGTTTGCGTCTCCATTCTATCACAGCCTGCCGGAAAACGCCACCCGCTCCCGTGTCCCGCGTTTGAACGCCCCAATGGGCACACCCCGTCCACACGTATCTCGTCATGTCTCCGGTCGCGCACCCCGTAGGGGCCGGCGTCCCCGACGGCCCGTTTTCCGTTCTCCGATTGCGGGCTGCACCCGCGTCCTGCATTTGCCTCCGGTGGCCATATTTCTTTCAACAGCGAAAGAAATATGGAAAAGAACGCC
>ERZ826242.1104-NODE-1104-length-31995-cov-14.165373_pt1 | contig 31995 bp, 32 predicted proteins | sample MGYA00519871_ERZ826242 | MGnify/ENA primary metagenome ERZ826242 (study PRJEB31778, sample SAMEA3449226) | human gut metagenome | biome: human gut; feature: human-associated habitat; material: faeces | place: United Kingdom | collected 2010/2012 ...
TTAACTTATAATTATAATGGAGCAACAGGAGGAAACAGTACAACAAGTAAGGCTGTAACATATAACTCTACTTACGGAACACTACCATCTCCAACAAGGAGTTATGTAGTTACTTATAACTATAATAGTGCAACAGGTGGTAATACTACAGCTAATGCCACATCAAACTATACATTTAATGGCTGGTATAAAGAAAGCACATTTACTAATCAAGTAACAAGTTCAACAATATATAATACAGTAGGTAATTCAACGATATATGCGAAGTGGACAGGAACAAGTATAGTATTACCAACGCCAACAAGAACAGGATATACGTTTAGTGGATGGTATAGTGATTCATCTTTTACAAACAAAGTAGGAGAAGGTGGATCAAGCTATACTCCAACTTCAAGTTTAACACTGTATGCAAAATGGACAGATACAACCAACCCAACATGCACTTTAGCTTTAAGTGGAACCAAAGGAAATGGGAATTGGTATAAAGGGGACGTTTTAGTAACCTTAACTACCGCTGATGTTGGAAGTGGAGTAAAAGAATATGGTTTAACTACTGCAAATACAGCCACTTATAACAACACCCAAAAAGTAACACAAACGGCAGATACAACCGGAACAACATATTATGGATACGTAAAAGATAATGCTGGAAATACAGGTACATGTAATATAGCCGTGTATAAAGATGCAGCAGCGCCAGTAATAAGTAGTCTAAATAATACAAGCGGAGGGAACTGGACAAACCAAAATGTAACGATAACTGGAAACTATAGAGATGGAGCATCAGGAATAGATACGAGTAGCGTAGGATATAATTACGATAATAGCTCCACAAGGAATAAAGACTGGAGTAGTTTAACTACCACATCAGTAAGTGGAGTATGGTCGGCTCAAAGGGATAATACCGTATATTTTTATGTATGTGATATAGCCGGTAACTGTTCAAGTGCAACAACGACAGTCAAAATAGATAAAACAGCACCAACAATAAGTTTAAGCCCAAATACTGGGGCAACATATGTAAGTGGAGGTAAAGCTGTAACTGTGAATCTAGCTGATGCTCTTAGCGGATTAAAAGCAAGTCAGCCGATATACTATGCTTGGTCAACATCAAATGCAACAGTACCTAGTTCATGGTCAAGTGTAACAAGTACAAATACAGCTGGAGCAAAGAGTGCAACTGTAACAGTACCTGCGACATCATCAGCTTCATTAACAGGAACATATTATTTATGGATAAAAGCAGGGACATTATCAGATGTAAGTGGGAATACATCAAATCAAGTAGTAAGCGCTTTGTTTAAGTTTGATAATACCAATCCAACCGTAAGTGTAAGTACAAGCAAGACAACAAAGAGTATAACAGCGGTAGCTACAGCAAGTGCTACTTCAGGAATAAGTAAATATGAGTTTAGTAAAGATAATGGAACAACATGGATAAACAATGGAACAAATAAAACCTATACATTTACAGGACTTACTCATAAGACAGCTTACAACATTAAATCTAGAGTAACATCTGGAGTAGGAAGGCAAACTTCATCAGCCACAGTAGCAACTACAACTAATACTATTTCTTCTCCAACTTTTTCGATAAATAAAACGGGCTTTTCTTCAGAAAAAGAATTAACCATTTATTATAATAATTCGGGTGCTGATTTTAAATATTATTTTAGTTATGATGGAACAACTTGGAAAGATGCTACACAGATCCAATATATAACCTTTAAAACTGAAGGAACAGTTATAGCTAAGGTAACGGATGGAACAAATACAGTAAATGCTTCATATAGTGTATTACAAATAGATGATGCATTAGTTGGACAAATAGATTTATGGCCAAGTTCTGCAATCCCAAGTGGTTACTTATTATGTAATGGACAAGCAGTGTCAAGGACGACTTATGCTAACTTATTTAAAACTATTGGAACTACATATGGAGCAGGAGATGGAAGCACAACTTTTAATTTACCAAATATGGCTGGAAGAAATGCCATTAGTAGTAATAGCACATATTTATTAGGTAAAAGCGGTGGAAGTACGACGTCAAAAATTACAACTTTACCTAGTCATACTCATAGTATCCCGGGAATATCTGGAACGGCAGCTTCAGCTGGAGCTCATCAACATTATGTGGATCCAGTTAATACTGATTCTTATATAGTTACGATGGCTAAAAATAGTAATAATGTTTCTAATAGATGGTCTGATTACCCTGAAAATAATGGGTTTAGTATGCAGCAAATGGGAAATTGGTATTATAATTGGGGAAAAGGGGATACAAATCTTTTGGCTTCAGGTGGAGCCCATACCCATAGTGTTACCACTGTGGCTAGTACTACTGGAAGCACTGGAAGTGGAAGTACATTTAGCGTTCAAAATCCATTTATTACGGTGAATTATATAATAAAATATTAGGAGAAATACATTATGAAAAAAGAAAATATAAATTTACACTTGCTATTAGCAATTGTCATGTTCAGTTTTATTTTTACAAGTAATGTTCAGGCGGAAACTTATAGTAATGGTAGTACGAGTACGGTTACCGGAAAAATAGTGGTTTGGACTTCTAACTCTCTTCCATCTGGATATCTGTTATGTAATGGACAAGCAGTATCAAGGACGACTTATGCTAATTTGTATAAAATAATTGGAACGACTTACGGATCTGGCGATGGAAGTACAACTTTTAATTTGCCAAATATGCAAGATAGAGTTGTAATTGGCTCAAGTGCTAGTAATGCTTTGGGTTCTACAGGTGGTAAAAGTACGGCCGCATTAACTGTTGCCAACCTTCCAAGCCATAATCATAGCATTCCAGCACTGTCAGGAACAGCAGCTTCGGCTGGAGCTCACCAACATTATGTAGATCCAGTTAATTCAGCCGCTAGGGCGATAACCTTGGGAAATAAAAATAACAATGTTACAAATGTTGGAACTGGGGGTAGGTATGATCAAAACTGGGGATTTATGGGAGCTGGCGGAGGCAATGGCTGGTATCCAAATTGGAATAAGGGAAGAACACAAAAAACTGCTTCATCAGGAGCCCATACCCACAGTGTGACCACTACAGCTAGTACTACTGGAAGTACCGGAAGTGGAAGTGCGTTTAGTGTTCAAAATTCTTATATTACAGAAAATTATATAATTAAATATTAAAGGAGTTAGAAAAGATGAAAAAGGCTTTGTTTGTGATTATTATATTGTTTATTTTTGTTGGTGAGGTTTCTGCTACTGTGGCTACTGGCACAGTTAACATGTGGTCTTCAAGTACTATTCCATCAGGTTATTTATTATGTGATGGAAGGGCAGTGTCAAGAACAACTTATGCTAATTTGTATAAGATAATTGGAACTACTTATGGAGCTGGGGACGGGAGTACGACTTTTAATTTACCAAATATGGGAGGAAAATCTGTAGTAGGTAAATCTTCTACTAAATCGATTTCTAGTACTGGAGGAAGTAATACTTCTACGCTAACAGCTGCTAATCTTCCAAGCCATAATCATAGCATTCCAGCATTATCGGGAACAGCAGCTTCAGCTGGGGCTCATCAGCATTACGAAGATCCTGCTGGAACAACAGCATATATGCTTACTTTTAGTCATGGTAATGTATCAGAAAAATGGGTAGATACTAGTGCAAATACGGGTTTTGCGCTTACAAAAACAGGCTGGTATTATGAATGGGGAAAAGGGCGTACGACTCAAGTGGCCTCAGCTGGAGCTCATACTCATAATGTAACTATGTCTGCTAGTACAACAGGAAGTTCAGGCGGGACAACAACAGTTTCGGTTCAAAATCCATATGTTGTGGTTAATTACATAATTAAATATTAAATTTATAAATTGCAAAGAGAACAATTACTTTTTGTAGTTGTTTTACTGGAGTTTATAAATAAGCTCTAAGTGCCAACATATATTTTACGTCTCTTCTCATACCTACTAGTAAAATAAATATGTTGGTTTTTTTGGTGTCATTTTATCTATTATTTTTTATCAAAGTATGTTAAAATGTTAATATAAAGGAGCGTTTATATGAAGAGAGCTAGTTATGTTGACAATCAGGGGAATCCAATTGATCATAATTTTGAAAGTAAAAAAGCTATTTTAAATATTTTCTTTATTATTGGAACGATTTTACCGTTGGTATTAATTGGTTTTATTATTTATACTGCTGTTCAAAACAGTAATTGTAATAAAGTATATGAAGAAGTAAAAACGGCGACTTTAGAGTATTTGAAAGATAAAGATAAAGTTCCAACTGTCGAAGGTGAAGATGTTACAATATCAATTGATAAATTATATAGTGGTAAATATTTAAGCGATCTTCGAACTAATAATATGATATGTTCAGGAAGCGTTAAAACAACTAAATATAAAAATGAATATATATATACTTTAAATTTAACTAATTGTAATGTTTGTACAACTGATAGTCGTTATGGCAAATGGAGCGGAGAGTTAACTTATTATCCTAATAACAAACCGATTGTTGATGTAATACCTTATTATAATTATTATGAAAGACAAATTGTTTTAACAGATTGGTCTAAGTATTACGATAAAGAGGAATTAAGTAAAGAAAAATCTAAATATGGAGTTAAGTTGCCAGCGGACGAAAATGATGCAGGAATGCCAATAGTGCCTGAAGAAGGAAATATTGTTGAAGTACAGAAGGATGAAGTTTATTATTATCGTTATAAAGATAAAAGATGGAAATGGTATGATATAGTTGGTAATTACTCAGCCTTTTCTTCTGAACAACCAGCTGGATTTGCTAATAAAGATGAAGATACAGCAAGATATACAGAATGGTCTGATTATTCATTAACTTATCCAGAGGAAAAACCTTATAGGGAAATTAAAAAGACAACAGGATATCAATATTATTATGAAAAAGATGGCAAAAAGATATATGCTAATAATCAAAACTATACAGCGCCAGATGATGTAGATGAAACTAAATATAATATGCGTGAGCCTAAATCAGCTGATATGTATCAGTATCATGATAAAGAATGGCGTTGGTATAATGGAGCTAAGAGACGATATAGTAGCTATAGTTCATTCCAACCATCCACAATATATGGATATCGTGATGATGAATTAATGTCTGAGTCAGAATATAGTTCTTGGGATCCAGAAAGCAGTTTGACTCCATCAAATTCTTCATATCGAACCGAAGAAAAGAAAACAATGACACGTTTTCGTTATGTTTATGAAATTTTATCGGCTAAAGTTTTAGATAGTCCAGTTACAAAAGATAAATTTGTGTCTGAAATAGGAATGACAGTTCCAGAATTTTCAACATTAGAGGAATACAAAATGGAAGTAACATATAAATTTAAGTATAGAAAAAGGTGATAGAAATATCACCTTTTTTATAAAATAAAATCATTAACATCAGTATCGTAATAGCCGCTATTACGGTTTATGGCAAATATTGTTTTAATTGTTTCTAAAATAGTTTCGCTATCCACATCACTATTATATATGTCTGATAAAGATATAACTCCGGTTATTTTGTTTTGGCTTGTTACAATTAACCTTTTAATTTTATTAGTTTTCATTAAATTTAGAGCATCTTTTATTTCATTATTTTCGTCGATATTGACAATATTTGTATTTCCAAATTGTTTAATAGGGGCTTTACTGTCTGCTAAATCGCAAATTAAATCACGGTCGGTAACGACGCCATATAATTTATTTCTATTCATTATTAATATAAATCCAACATCATGGGTTTTCATTAAATTACAAACAAAAAGAACATTATCATCTATTTCACATTTAATTAACTTTCTAGACATTATATCTTTTATTTTCATAGTATCACCGTTTTTATTATGGACTTTAGCTTTAAATATATGCATATAATTAGTTAAGATGAAAAGAATTAGATTAAAGAAGACATTTAAATTTAAAAAGATAAGTCGCCTAAACTTGTTAATTATAAGTTTAATTTTTATTGTGATATTTGTTGTTTTAGCTTTTAGATATATAAATATTAAGGCATCACCGATTATTATGGATTATGCTTCTTTAGAGGCTAAAAAGTTATCAAGCATAATCATAAATAAAGCTATTTCTAAACATATTACGGAGAAGGTTAGTGGTGATGAACTTTTTGAGATTACTAAAGATGACTCTGGTGAGATTAAATCCATCGATTTTAATACGGCATTAGTTAATAAATTTTTAACAGAAACAACTAACAGTGTTCAAATTAATTTACGAAATATTGAAAAAGGTGATATTGATGCGTTGGAATTTTCTGATAGTGTTTTAGTGGATTATGATAAAAAGAAATTAGAAAAAGGTATTATATATGAAGTTAGCACAGGAGTTTTAATTGGGAATCCTGTATTAGCAAACGTTGGGCCTAAAATTCCTGTTAAAATAAGTTTAGTAGGTGATGCAACAAGTAATATTTCAACTGAAGTTAAAAATTATGGAATAAATAATGCTTTAATTCAAGTTTATGTTAATTTAAAAATAAGTGAAAAAGTTATTTTACCATTTTATGATAAACCAATTGAAATAGAGACTAAGGCACCAGTAGCTTTGAAAATAGTTACAGGAACGGTTCCAAAATATTATGCGAACGGACTTAATCAAAATACGCCATCAGTAGTAGTTCCTACTGAAGAAAATGAATAGTTATTTTAATTTTTATGAATAAATGTTATAATGTAGTTGGTGATAATATGAAAAAATATATTTTTAACGATAGAGAATATGAGCTTATTAAAGATTATAAGGACGGCTTTGATTTTAATGAAACTGTAAGTAAATTTACTGATTATTTTGAACCATATGATTATATTTTAGGTGATTGGTCTTATGGTAAGTTAAGACTAAAGGGTTTTTGTGAAAAAGAAAACAAATTATTTAAACCAATTAACGATATTAATATGGTGGAAAATTATATTAAAGATAATTGCGCTCATGAGTGTAAGCACTTTATTTTAAAAAGATTAAATGAAAATAAAGAATAATTTTATTAATAAATAACATATGTTTTTCAGCATATGTTTTAATTATGGAAAATTTATGAAATATAATTTTGACGGTGGTCAAATAACGGATAAAATGTTATAATGGTAATACATGATAGGAGGTAAGTTAATGGAAATAAAAGAATTAATTAATACTTATGAAACTTATCTAACTCGCATCAATGATTTATGGAGGTCACTTTGACCCAGATGAAAAAAGAAAACGTGTGAATGAGTTACAAGAGATGATGGAAAAGCCTGATTTTTGGAATGATAAACGCCAGAGTGAAATAGTTATTTCTGAATTTAACGATTTAAAAAATTTGTTAGAAAAGACAAATGAATTAAAATCGGAAATTGAATTTCACTGTGAATCATTAAAAGAAGCTAGTGAAAATGATGAAGCAATGATGTTTGCAATAGATGAAATGAATTTAATTAGCGAGAATTTAGAGGAACTTGAGTTACAAATTCTTTTAAATGGTGAGTATGATTCTAACGATGCGGTTTTAGAAATCCATGCTGGTGCAGGGGGGACTGAAGCTTGCGATTGGGCAAATATGCTTTATAGAATGTATGCTAGATGGTGTGAAAAAAAGGGTTATAAAATAGAAATTATCGATGAACTTCCGGGAACTGAAGTTGGAATAAAGGGAATTTCAGTTATTGTGAAGGGTCATAATGCTTATGGATATTTACAAGGTGAAAAAGGAATTCATAGGTTAGTTCGAATTTCTCCATTTGATAGTAATTCGCGTCGTCATACGTCTTTTGCGTCGGTTGAGGTTACACCTTTTGTTGATGATTCCGTAGATGTTCAGATAGATGATAAGGATTTAAGAATTGATGTTTATCGTAGTACGGGAGCTGGAGGTCAGGGTGTTAATACTACTGATAGTGCAGTTAGAATTACACATTTACCGACTAAAATTGTTGTGACATGTCAAAATGAACGTAGTCAACTTCAGAATAAAGAAAGATGTATGCAAATACTTAAAAGTAAACTTCAAAGGTTAGAAAAAGAAAACCAAGAAGCAGAAATGCAAAAATTGAAAGGTGAGCAAAAAGAAATAAATTTTGGTTCACAGATTAGAAGTTATATTATGTGTCCATATACTTTGGTAAAGGACCATATTACTAATGCGGAAGATGTTAATGTTAATAAAGTGCTAGATGGTGATATTGATAGATTTATAAATGCTTATCTAAAGGGGAAATAATATGTTTTTTAAAAATGTGTTCGATGACAATAAAATTGTTCAAGAAATTTATAATAGTGATCGTTTAAAACGTTATACGATATTTATTCTAGGAGTCATATTACAAGCGCTAGCTTTTAATATATTTATTTTACCTAGTGATATGGTTTTTGGTGTCAGCGGGATTTCAGTTATTTTAAATGCGATTTTTAGTATTAATCCAGCTTATATAATTTTAGTGGCTAATTTATTACTTATTGTTGCTAGTTTAGTTTATTTAGGTAAAGAGGTCACTAGCTATACAATTGTTGGTGCTATTTTATATCCGGTATTAGTAGAAATAACCTCGTTTATCCCCTCTTATATTGATTTGGGCCAAACAGAACCTGTAATTATCGCTTTAACAGGAGCGGTTTTATATGGATTTGGGACAGGCATGGTTTTTAAAGGGGGATATACAACTGGGGGAACGGATGTTTTAAAACAAATAGTATCTAAATATGCCAAAAAATCAGTTGGCCAATCAACACTTTATGTCGAAGGCATAATTGTAACATTTGGTATTTTTATCTTTGGATGGCAATCATTTATTTATTCAGTTATCTCTTTAGCAATTATCAGTACTATTACTGATAAAGTTATGCTTGGCGTTAACGAATATAAGAGTTTTCAGATTATAACAACTAAGGAGAAAGAAATTAAACAATATATATTAAATCAATTACATCATGGTGTAACGATTATTGATAGTAAAGGTGGTTTTGCAGATAGCCATAAGTATTTACTTCTTTGTACAGTACCAACAAAGGAATATTTCTTGCTTAAAGAAGGTATTTTACGAATCGATAAAGATGCTTTCTTTATTGTAACGGATACTTATGAGGTGAAGGGCGAGTATTAGAAAGTAGGATGAATTATGGATTTAATTAGATTAGTAAATGTCAAAAAGACATATAAGACAGGGGTAACTGCAATTCAGGATTTAAATTTGTCGATAAAAAAAGGTGAATTTGTCTTTATTATTGGATCAACTGGTTGTGGGAAAAGTACCCTTATTAAGATGCTTTACCGTGAAGAAAAACCAACTAGCGGTCAAATTGTCGTTGGTGGAGTTGACGTTGGGAAACTTCGAAATGGTAAAGTTTATAAAATAAGAAGAAAAATAGGCGTGGTTTTCCAAGATTATAAATTACTTCCTAAATCAACAGTTTATGAAAATGTAGCGTTTGCTTTGGAAATATTTGGAATTCCTAAAGAGGAAATACATTCGAAAGTTGTTAAAGTGTTAGAACTTGTTGGTTTGAAACATAAAATTAAAAGTTATCCAGCGCAACTTTCTGGTGGTGAACAGCAACGTGTAGCAATTGCAAGGGCTATTGTTAATGGACCTAAATTATTAATTTGTGATGAACCTACTGGTAATTTGGACCCATCAACTAGTATGGAAATTATGAAAGTTTTGGAGGAAATTAATAAATTAGGAACGACAATTATTATGGTTACGCATAGTATTGATATTGTTAAGGAGATGAATAAGCGCGTTATTGTGTTAGATTCTGGAAGGCTGTTAAAGGATTATGAAGAAGGGACGTATAGATAATGAAGACATTTAGAATTATAGGTCGAAATATTAGAGATGCCTTTAAAGGTGTATTTAGAAACTTTTCTTTATCTTTAGCGTCTATTTCTTGTATAACAATAACATTAATTGTCGTGGCTGTTTCAATTATTTTATCTTATAATGTGGATAATTTTACTAATTTAGTTGAAAAGGATGTAACAATTGTTGCATTTTTGGATAATGACCTTAAAGATGATCAAATTGATGGTATTAAAGATAAAATTAGTGTTATCGATAATGTTGAAAAATATGAATTTATTTCAAAAACTGATATTACTAAAGATATGATGGATTCATCTGACGTATTTGAAAGTATTATGAAAAATTGGAGTGATGAAGAAAATCCAATTCAAAATACTTTCCAAGTTAAGGTTGAGGATATCAATGATATTGATGACGTAGCTAAGGAAATTAAAAAGATTGATGGAGTAACTTTAGTTAAATATGGTGAAGGTATGGTGGAACAGTTAGTATCTGTTTTCGATGTCGTTCACAAAGTATGCTTAATTTCAGTAGTTGCTTTGATATTAGTTACAGCATTCTTAATTTCAAATACAATTAAAATAACTATTTCTTCAAGACAAAGGGAAATTAGTATTATGCGTTTAATTGGAGCTTCTAATTTAAATATTAGAATACCATTTATTATCGAAGGTTTATTATTAGGCGCTTTAGGTTCAATTATTCCAATCATTATGACGATATATGGATATATATCACTTTATCAAAGATTTAATGGTCAATTATTCTCACCATTTATCAAGTTAATACCACCAACACCATTTGTTTATACAACGTCATTGTTGTTATTAGGTATTGGTATTGTCGTAGGTATGTTTGGTTCATGGAGAGCAGTTAGAAAACATTTAAAAATATAAGCAACTATTGTTGCTTTTTTTGATGAAAAAAGGTTGAAATAGTTGACAATAGGGGGGGGGGGGGGGGGGGGGGGGTATACTAAATATGGTGACGTATATGAGAAAAAGAAAAAATAGAAGGCAAGTTAGAGTAATAGTTGGATTATCAATTTGCTTATTATTACTTATGACAGTCGGTTATGCGGCTTTTAGTACTAATCTAAATATTACGGCTAAAGGAAATATTAAGCCCATAAATGCTGCTTTTCAGTTGAAAAAAAACATTGTTACAACCGGAGAGGGATTATATAAAGATGAGTATATTAATAATAGATATATTTTTAAAGGAAGTTCACCAAGTAACTATATAAAATTTAATAATGAAGTTTGGAGAATAATATCTGTAGAACCTGATGATACTTTAAAAATTATTAAAAATACTACTTTGAGTTCAGGTATTTCATTTGACGTTAGAACTTCAGAGAAAACAGGACCTAGGTTAAACGCCAATAATACTTATTGTAAATTAAATAGTGATGGGAATTATTATGGTTGTAATTTATGGGGATCAGTCAATGGGACGATTAATAATGGAAATTATTCAGGTACTGTTTCTAACGATTCATCAATTAAAACTTATTTAAATAATGATTATTATAATAGTTTAACTTCTGAGGCCAAAAGTCAAATTGATAATCATGAATATAAAGTTAAATTTATTTATTGGAATGTTTCTGGCAAAAGCATTGCTGAACAACTTAAATTACCATTTTTTAGTGTTGGTAAAGCTAATGTTGGAATGATAAATGTTGATGATTACATTAAGGCTACTGCCAATACTGAGTGTAATTTAAATTTATTAGTTAATTATTTGGATGGTATTTATTGTACTAATGGTCAATGTAGTCAAAATTGTAATAAGCAAAATTTTCTTTATTCAGCAAATACGTTTTGGTCTATGGATCCGCTTTATAATTATACTTCACTTGTTATGTCAGTTAGTGCTTATTCTGTTTTAGCTAATATGCATGTTTATGGTAATACTTTTTATGTTAAACCGGCACTTTATTTAAAATCAGATATTAAGTTAACTGGATCTGGGACAGAATCTGATCCTTATATACTTAAATAGATACTTATGTATCTTTTTTTGTGATAATGAACTAATAAAATTCATATACTTACATGGGTGATATTATGGAATTAAATATAGGTGACTTAGTAACCCGTAATTCTTATGGGAATGATGTGGTCTTTAAAATAGTATCAATTGAAGGGGATAGTGTTAAATTAAAAGGTGTTAATATTAGATTACTTGCTGATTCTAATTTAAGTGACTTAAGTAAACATAATGATGAGGATATCGAAGGTGAAAAAAACTTTTTGGATCGTTTAGATACTAAAGTTGATTTAGATCGAAGTGATTACTTTTATTTACCTGGTAAGATTTTACACATCGATAGTGATGCGGAGTATTTATCTAGATGCTTAGACTATTATAAAAAAATAAATATTTGGGCGATGGGTATTAATGAAAAAGAAGAAAATGTAGCTTCGCATATTAAAGAGTGGCTGGACGAGTATAAGCCTAATATAGTGGTTATTACAGGGCATGATGCTTATAATAAACGAAAAGGCAGTGTGGATGATTTAGATGCTTACAAAAGTAGTGGCTATTTTGTTGATGCAGTTAGAAAAGCGCGTGAATATGAAGGTAGCCATGAAAAACTAATTATTATTGCGGGTGCTTGTGGTTCATATTATGAAGAGTTAATTAAGGCAGGGGCTAATTTTGCTTCTAGTCCAAAAAGGGTAAATATTCATGCTTTAGATCCAGCAATTGTGGCGTCTAAAATGAGTTTGTCTGATATTAATAAAGATATTGATTTAAAAACAATATTAGAAAGAACTAGATATGGTAAAGATGGTATAGGGGGAATTATTACGAAAGGGACAATGTATGTTGGATATCCTAGATAAGGGCGTTTGTGATAACAATTCTATCCGCAAAGCCCTTAGCGGATATCTTGGTAAATCGGTAACAATTAAGTATAACTTAGGCCGTAATAAGTATGAAACTTATAAGGCAACTATTAAGAATTTATATAATTGTGTATTTTTAGTGGAATTAGATAACGAAAATCGCGTTATAAAATCATTCTCTTATGCAGATATTATTACAAAAACTATCAAAATTTATGATAATTAAAGGTTTTTCCTTGCCTTTTAATGGAAATTATTGTATACTGAAATTGTAAACAAAGGTACCAGAAGGGAGAGGTTAGCTTGAAAATTACTTCAGTTAATGTTCGAAAAATTGAAAAAGAGAATTCTCGTATTCGTGGGATTGCATCAGTTGTATTAGACGATTGTTTCGCAGTTCACGGTATTAGAATTATAGAAGGTGATGGTGGATTATTTATTGCTATGCCTAGTCGCAAAACCAATAATGAGGAGTACCACGATATTGCTCACCCAATAACTCCAGAATGTCGTAAGATGTTCGAGGAAGCAATTATCGAAGAATATAATAACACAAAAGACGAATAAGTCTTTTTTTTCATGCATATAATTAGGTAGGAGGGACATTATGGACAAGATGGATACTATTTCCTCATTAACGCATGCAATTACACTTAATGAGCGAAAAAATATAATTATTACTGGAGTAAAAAAAATTGATAGTTTTGATGAAGAAGAGTTTTATTTAGAAACGACGATGGGTGATTTAATAATCAAAGGTGAAGAATTAGAGATAATTAAACTAGATACTTATCAGGGTAATGTTTCGATAAAAGGTAAAGTTGATAGTTTAACCTATACTGAGGATGGAAAAAAGAATAAAGAAAGCGGAGTATTTAACAAGTTATTTAAATAATGGATTTACAAACACAAATAATTACTTTGACTTTCTCTTTTTTCTATGGTATCTTTTTCGCAGTTTTTATAGGAATAAACTATAAAATTATTTACCATGATAAAAAATATATAAAATTAATTGGTTCTTTTTTAATAGTTTTGCTTGGTGTGCTTTTATATTTTATAATTTTGAGAAAAATAAATTATGCCGCATTTCATCCATACTGTTTACTTATGTTAACTATTGGATTTTGCTTAGAGCATTTCATTGTAAAACGCTTTAAAAAATGATATACTTACTTTAGAATAGTGGTGATATCATGGCAAAAAAGCAAATTACAAAAACAGCCAAAAGACGTTTAACGGTACTTACCCCCATTGTTATTTTAGCAGTGGGGTATCTTGCGTTTACATTGGTCACTACAGTTATTCAATTATATAAATTACATCATGAGGAAGCAGAGCTTAAACAGGAACTTACTGATTTAAAAGGAGATTCTAAGGAACTTAAAACAGAAATTACTAAATTACAAGATAAAGACTATGTAGCAAGATACGCTAGAGAAAACTATTTATATACTAAAGATGGAGAATATGTTATTAAAGTAGGCGAAGATGAGGAGAAAAAGAAGGAAAATAATTTTCAAATTAAAGAAGAGTATATTTTTTATGGTGGGATTGCTTTAGGTTCTTTAATAATTTTATATGTGATTGTTAAACACCGTAAGAAGAAAAAAGAAAAACAGAAGCAAGTTAAAACTGTTAAGAAAAGAAAAAATACTAATAAAAAAGAAAAGTAAATTTTGCTTTTCTTTTTAATATGTTTTTATAGTTTAAAATCTTTAGTATCTTCATCACTCATATCTTTACCATCAAAATAAAGTTTTGATTTAAATTTAAAGATTAGGGCAATAATATTACTAGGAAAAGATTTTACCATTTTATTATAATCGGTAATTATATCATTATAATATTTTCTAAAGGCAACAATTTCAGCTTCAGATTCATTTAAGGATATATCAATTCTTGTAAATACTTCGCTTTGTTTTAATTCAGGATATTCTTCTTTATATTTATTGAATTCTTTAATTCCTTCATATAATTGCCTATCTAAATCAAAATTAGAAAGTTTACGCGAACGTAATTTTACAATAATTGATAAAACGTCTTCTTCTGTTTTGATGTTGGCTTTAATAATATCAATTGATTTATTTAGAAGATCAAATCTTTTTCTTAAAATAGAATCAATGTTAGCTTCTGCTTCGTTAATTCTAATAATATATGCTTGAAAATTATTATAAGCTGCAGCAATTGCTACACCAATAATAAAAATTATTATAATAATTGCAATTCCAATAATAAGTATTTCCATGTTTACCACCTATGGTTCATTATAGCAGACATTTTTACTTATTTCAATTATTTGGGTAAAATTCAGCACTAGAAATTATGCGTTCATTAAATTTTATATAGTTAATATAAATCATTAAAATTAAATACCATTCACCAGTTTTAGGATCGCTTAAAATAACGTGATCACGGCCGGATCTTTCGATGATTCCGCTGAAGATACGATCGCGCCATTCAGTTGAGTCAGGATAAGAAGCGTAAATTTCTACTTGTTTGCCTCTATTTAATCTTAAAATGTTTTCAATGTAAGACTGTTCAAATTCCATATCGCCTGCTAAATTCTGTGCAGTTTCTTGATTAGGAACAGGAGTACCACCAGTATATATTGGTGTTCCAGGGAAGGTTCCTTGGTTTACAAAATTATTATTCATATAATCATCCTTTCTATAAAAATATATTTAATGGGGTGGCGGAATATGATATAATTTATATTGTAGGTCATCTTAAAACAAAAGGGATTGATATGGAATTGTTTTTTTAGAAAAAGAATATAGAATATAAGGGGTGAACATATGAAAATAATAGTTGGGGTGTCGGTAAGGCATGCACATTTAACTAAAGAAATTTATGAACGATTATTTGGTAATGATAAACTAGAAAAAATGGTTGACATTGATCAACCTGGGCAATTTTCTAGTACTAGTGTAATTACAATTAAAAATGGCGATAGAAAAATAGAAAATGTTAGAATTGTAGGGCCTTTACGTGATTATAATCAAATTGAAATATCAAGGACGGACTGTTATAAATTAAAGGTGGATCCACCAATTAGAACATCTGGTGAAATAGAAGGAAGCTTACCGATTACAGTTGTTGGACCTAAAGGCGAAGTTAATTTAGATGAAGGTTTGATTTTAGCTAATCGCCATGTTCATATAAATTCTTCAGATGTTAAGAAATATGGACTTGAAGGTATTTCAAAAGTGGCTATTAAAATTACTGGAGAAAAAGCTGGGATTTTAGAAAATGTTTATTTAAAAGTTCAAGATACAGCGGCTTTAAGACTGCATTTGGATACTGATGACGCAAATGCTTTTAATTTAAAAACTGGTGATGAAGTAGAATTATTAAAAATAAAGAGGTGATATGATGGAGTTAAAAGATAAAGTAGCAGTTGTAACTGGTGGTGCAATGGGTAATGGTCTTGGAATAGTTAAGGTGTTTTTAAAAGAAGGCGCTAAAGTAGCAATATTAGATGTAGCGGACTCTCTTGAAAATACTTTAAAAGATTTTAACACAGAAAATGTATGTGGATTTAAGGTCGATATTAGGGATGTTAATAAGGTTAATGAAGCTATGAAATGTATTACTGAAAAATTTGGTCAAATTGATATTGTGGTTAATAATGCTGGAGTATGCCGATTAAATACATTTTTAAAGACAACTGACGAGATGCGTGACTTTCATTTTGATATTAACATTAAGGGGACTTGGAATGTTACCAAAGCGGCAATCCCTTATATGAATGGTGGGGCAATTGTCAATCTTTCTAGCGTAACTGGTCCAATGGTTGCAGATAGTGGGGAAGTTGCTTATGCGACAACTAAAGCCGCTTTAATTGGTTTTACTAAAGGTTTGGCGGCAGAACTAGTAGATAATGGTATTAGAGTTAATGCAATTTTACCTGGTTATATTATGACACCAATGGTTGAGGGAATGGCTAAAGAGAGTAATAGTTCAGATCCGGAAAGTGTTGTTAAAGGAATTGCTACTGGTATTCCCATGAAAAGGCTTGGAACAGTAGAAGAACTTGGCAATTTAGTAGCATTTTTAGCTAGTGATAGAGCTAGTTATATTACTGGTCAGGGAATTGTCATTGATGGTGGTTCTACTTTGCCAGAGACGATGACAATGGGAGTATAAGAAAAAAGCATTTTTCAGATGCTTTTTTAATACGGTTTAATTTTTAATATTTTTTTATTTTTCCTAAAGATGTTATTTCAACAGGATTAATATTATTGATGTTATATTGTTTAATTTCAGAATTTAAATAGCTATTGAAATAATAGTCGCCAGTATTTAAATTCATAAATACAGTATATTGAGTGTAATCTGGCGAGTTTTTATTAGTCATAACGATTCCTTTAGGAATGGAAACTGTTTTCATTAATTCAAAGCAAGCAAGGGGTGCTTGCTTTTTGTTGCCAGGCAACATTAAAAAGTTTTTTTGAAAAGCGATTCGAACGAATCTTGACGGGGAAGTATAATCACCAGGGATGCCAAGACCTCCAGCACCTTGTCCAAAAGGCTTTAATGGGAAATTACTCCAATTTATTTCTTCAAGCTGATATGGTGAAATGTTCATGTAATTATTTAAGTTAGTGAGATGCCATGAAAAATTGGGACTGTTTGCTAAAACACCGATTGGATTATTGATAATTTCAGTTCCATTAGCTGTTTTTTCAATAGTTATTGTTTGGCCATATTTATCGGATACAATCCAATGTAATGGGGCGATGCTATTGGTTATTTCATCTTGAATGCCAATTATTTCAAGGGTTGGCATTGTTTGAATTACTTCTTTTGTATTGGCACAATTACCCAATAAATAATTAACAACTTCAAGGCTAGCTATATTTTTTTTATTTGTTTTTATTTCTTCACTAAACATAGCATATCCTGGGAAGTATAAGACGGCAACCCCTAAACCTTGTTCGTTCATTCCATCGGCGAAAATTATTTTACCAATATTTTGGCCAGAACCAATAAATTTATATTTGTTTGTGAATTTGTCGTTAGAAGCAATACTTTGCCATTTATAATCTTTGGGGACGATATAGGTTTCAGGGTTTAATTCATGAGAAAAATCCATGGTTCTACCAAAGAGAACTTCATTTTGTTTGGAAATTAAAGATACTGCAGTGCACATAATAACAACTCCTTTATAGAATTTATTCTTAATTTGTTTAAAGCATGTAAAAAAGATTCAGTTTTTTGAATCTTTTTATTCCACAGTTTTAACGGTTGGGACAGCATCGTCTAGAGCATATTTACTATTCGATGGTTCAGTTCCTTTTATATAATATAGAACTTTTGCTTTATTACCATTAGTAGCAATTTTACCACTTACAGGGTCGATGGCGACGCCAACAACATTATTTGGTGTTTTATACCAGTTATCTTTTTTATCTTTTAAATAACCTTCCATAATATCAACCCAAGTGTTTTTAATGTTGGAGCTATCTTTACTATCGACGGGGCTGTTGTCATCATAACCGGTCCAAAGACCAACTAAGAGATCTTTGTTATATCCAAAGATTAAGTTATCAGTATCAGTAGTTCCGCTTTTAATAGCATATTTTTTAGTCATTTTAGGAGAAATGTTATAACAAGTTGGAACGCTATAGTCGACAAATTCTTTAGCTGAGGTAGTTGTTAGTAGCTCGTTTAAAACATAAACGGTGTTTTTATTTAAAACATTTTCAGGATCTGGCTTATATTCATAAAGAACGTTACCTTCCATATCTGTTACTTTACTTATGAAGTATGGCTTTACTTTATATCCTTCATTGGCCAAAGCTGCATATCCTTGCATCATTTGCATCATGTTTATTTCTTCGGCACCTAAGGCTAGTGAAGGAAGTTCACTAACTTTTTTATTGATACCGACGCGTTTTAAAATGTTGGCTAAATTATTTTCGCCGAGGAATAAGTGGGTTTTAACTGCATATATATTGTCTGAATAAGCAATGGCGGCAGCCATGCTTATTGGTTTGTCTGGATATTTATCATCATAATTTTTTGGCGCATATGTTTTATTGTTTCCAAAAGTGAAGGTGGTTTTTTCACTAGTGAAGGTTGTCGATGCAGTAAATCCGTTTTCTAAGGCTGAGTAATATAAGAATGGTTTAATGGTAGAGCCAACTTGTCTTGAAGCTTTTGTTGCTCTATTATATTGGCTTTTATTATAATCTCGTCCACCAGTGAGGGCTAGAACTTTTCCATTTTCGGGGTCCATGGCGACGCCAGCTAGTTCAATCTTGTCGTTAGTTATGTTTTTATTAGCGCTTTCTTCTAATATTTTTTGAGCCTTAGGATCTAGGTTGGTATATATCTTAAGACCACCGGTATCGAGAAATGAAGCAGGTATAGAATCAATTTTTTCTAATTCATCCATGACAGCATCTTGATAGTAACGCATCATTTTAAGAGAATCTTGTTCTTCGTTACTTTGATAAGTAAGATTGGTACTATAAGCTTCATCAGCTTCCTCCTGGGTAATATATTTATTTTTCACCATAGAATCTAAGATGACTTTTTGCCTGCTTTTAGCTTTCTTTTCATTAACAAGCGGGGAGTATACACTAGGATTTTTAGGAATTCCAGCAAGGATAGTAGCCTCAGCTAGATTTAATTTTTTCGCGCTTTTGCCGAAATAGTATTGAGAAGCATTTTCAATACCAAAGATACCACCATAATTAATTGTGTTTAGGTAACCTTCAAGGATTTCATCTTTACTATAATGGGTCTCTAGTCTAATAGTTAACCAGGCTTCTTTAATTTTTCGTTCCCAGGTTTTATCAAAATCTAGAAAGAGGTTTTTTGAATATTGTTGGGTGATAGTGGAAGCACCTTGGGATTTATTTCCAGAGGTAGTGACGATAAAAAGAGCTTTGGCAATTCTTAAATAGTCAAAACCGTGGTGTTTATAGAAGTTTTTATCTTCAACAGAGACGGTAGCATTGACGAGATTTTTGGAAATATCATCTAATTTGATCCAATCTTCACTAGCTGTACCAGTATACAAATCGCCATTGGCGTCATATAAGTAGTAACCGTTGGCTCCATCAATCGCAAGTTTCGGAGTGATTCTCGCATATAAATAAATTCCAAAGTAAACTGCGATAAAAAAGAGAATAATGCTTAGAAAAATTATAAGCTTTTTGTGCTTTTTCATGCGATCACTCCATTTCTAAACTTATTATTGGAAAAAAATTGAAAATTATGAGTAAAAAAAATACCAAATATGATATAATTTTGTCATCGGATGTGAGTTTATGAGTAAAATAAGTATAAAGTCAGAGCTAAAATCAAGCAATGGATGTCATGTTTATGAAGGTAAAGCTATTATGAAAGATAATAAAATTACTTATAATGACGAAGGAATAATGACAACTATTTTCCTTGATGATACAATTTGGCTTTTGAGAAAAAAAGATTATGAGATTAAATTGGGCTTTTTTCATAATTCAAAAATAAAAGGAACATATATTATTCCAGAAGGCGAACTTTTGGTGGAAACAGAGACAAAAGATTTAAAAATTCTGGAAAATGGTATAAAAATCAAATATAATTTAATGATAAATAATGCATTTATAGATGATTTTGAATTAAATTTAGATTATTCTATTGACAGCTAGTGAAAATACATATAAAATGTTCTAAGAATTAATAACTTAACTTGGAGGAGGACGTATATGAAATTAGATAAAATGCCTAAAGAGGAGTTAGAATTGTATTCCTATATAGATTTAACTAGAATGATTTTGGAAGAAGAGGGTAGCCCTTTAAATACCCCAACTATTTTTAAGAAAATTTGTTCATTATTAGAAATGTCAGATAGTGAATATGCAGATAAAATTGGTGATTATTATACTTCTTTAACGACTGACAAAGATTTTGTATTATTAGATGATGGCAATTGGGATTTACGTGATCACCACCCAGTAACAGTTATTTTAGATGATGAAGAAATCGAAGATGAGCTTGAGGAAACTTTGGAAGAAGAGGAACTTGAGGAAGAGATTATCGAAGACGATTTAGATGATATTGATGAAGATGATATTGAAGACTTAGATGATGATGAGGATGAAGAAGAGTTAACAATTATTTCAGAAGAAGAATTAGAAGACTAATTCTTTTTTTATGATATAATGATGGGAAAAGCTTTTATATTAGGAAATCTACTTAGGTTGAGTACTTTTTATTTGCATCACCACGTAAAATATAGTATAATTGAAAACGGTTAAAAGGTGATAAAATGAAAGAAAGATTACAAGCAATTGAAGAAAGATATAATGAGCTTACTTTGGAATTAAGTAAACCAGAAGTTTTAAGTGATATTAAAAAAACAATGGAATTATCTAAGGAGCAGGCTTCACTTAAGGAAGCCTATGAGACTTATCAAGAATATAAGTCTTTAAATAGTGATTTAAAAGATGCGGAAGAATTAGTTAAGGATAGTGAACTTGGTGAGTTTGCTAAGGAAGAAATTCAAAGGTTAAATAGTGAAATCGCTGATTTAGAAGCTAAAATAGAAGTTATATTGTTGCCAAAAGATCCTAATGATGAAAAGAACGTTATTGTGGAAATTAGAGGAGCTGCCGGTGGTGACGAGGCTAACATATTTGCTGGTGATTTATATCGTATGTATAGTAAATATGCTGAAAAAGAAGGCTGGAAGTTAGAAGTACTATCAGAAGAACATTCTGACATGGGTGGTTTTCCATTAGTTGAGTTTATGGTTAAAGGAACAAGCGTTTATTCTAAATTAAAATATGAAAGTGGAGCGCATCGTGTTCAAAGAGTTCCAGTTACGGAAACGCAAGGACGTGTACATACTTCAACAGCCACAGTAGTGGTAATGCCAGAAGCTGAAGAAGTAGATGTAGAAATTAAACAAGGCGATTTAAGAATCGATGTTTATCGTAGTACAGGTGCAGGTGGTCAGTGTGTAAATACAACAGATAGTGCGGTTCGTATTACACATATGCCATCAGGGATAGTGGTTACTTGTCAAAATGAACGTAGTCAAATTCAAAATAAAGAAAAGTGTATGCAAATGCTTAGAACACGTCTTTATGAAGAAGAACTTCGTAAAAAAGAAGAAGAGCTTGGAAATGAAAGGCGCAGTAAAATTGGAACTGGCGATCGTTCTGAAAAGATTAGAACATACAATTATCCGCAAAATAGAGTAACCGATCATCGTATTGGCTTTACAACTAAGAATTTAGACAGAGTTATGGAAGGTAATTTAGACGAAATTATAAATGCCTTAATTACTGAAGACCAAAACAGGAAGTTACGCGGTGAATAATGACGGATATTGAATACCTGAAAAAATATTTCCCTGGGAAATTAGAAGATGGGATTAGAATGCTTGAAGAAGGACTGCCTGTACAATATATTGTAGGCAATGTAAATTTTTATGGTAATACAATTAAGGTTAATCCTGATGTTCTAATACCGAGGTTTGAAACTGAGCTTTTGGTTTCAAAAACAATAGATTATATTAAGGAATATTTTGATAGAGATGTTAAAATATTAGATATTGGAACTGGTAGTGGTGCGATAGCAATTGCTTTAAAAAAGTCTTTAGATGCAGAAGTTGATGCGGTGGATATTTCAGTTAAAGCATTGGAAACAGCAAGAATAAACGCTACGTTAAATTCAGTACAAATTAATTTCTTTGAAAGTGATATGCTTGATGGAGTAATCGATAAATACGATGTGATTATTAGTAATCCACCATATATTAGATTTGATGAAGAGATTGAGGATATTGTAAGAAACAATGAACCAGCTATTGCCTTGTTTGCTGGCGAAAATGGTTTGGAATTTTATGAAAAAATATTAAAAGATGCGGCTTTACGAATAAACGAAAAAGCGATTATTGCTTTTGAAATTGGAAAAGATCAAGGTGAAGATATTACGAGAATTGTTAAAAAGTATTTTAAGGAAGCAAAGGTTAAAGTAGAAAAAGATTTGCCAGGGTTGGACCGCTATTTGTTTATATTTATTTAGGTAAGGGTGATAGAATGGCAAGCATTTTAATTCATTTATCGGTGGCAAAAAAGCTTAATGAAAGATTAAATTATAATGAAAAGGAAATTTTATTAGGATCTATTGCTCCAGATATTAGAAAACAATTAGGTCAAGATAAAATAGTTTCTCATTTTCAAGAAGCTGACGATGATATTCCTAATTTAAAAAAATTTTTAGATAAGTATAGAGATAAATTAAATGATAATTTTATTTTAGGATATTATATACATTTGTTTACTGATTATTTATGGTTCAAATATTTTATGGCCGGTTTATTTTATAAAGACACTGTTAAATTATTAGATGGAAGTGTTTTATCTTTAAATGAAGATGAATTTTTGAAATTAATTTATAATGATTATACTAATATGAATATTCAATTAATTGATGAGTATAGTTTAGACTTGTCATTATTCTATGAACCTTTGGTTGTTCCAAAAGTTAAAATGGATGAAATTCCAATAGAAAAATTACAACTATTGCTTGACGATGCAAGTGTAATAATTGAAAATACTAAGTTTACCAAGGAATATGTTTTTAATCTTGATAATGTAAAACAATTTATTGAGATGGCCACTAATATAATATATAATAATATTTATGAACTACTTGATGGCAAGTAGTTCTTTTAGTTTTCTTTACGCCAGGACTATTTAATTGAATTGACAAATGGTTAAAATATGCTATAATAATCACAGACAGGAGGGGTATTATGCCTGAGGGTAATAATAATGTTAATGGGGGGCAAACAGTTACTCCACGTGTTGCCGCTCAAGAAGCGTACATAAAAAATTTAATGACCGGAAGTGAAAATGTTCCTGGAATGACGGAGGAACAAGCTAGAGCAATTGCAAATAGTAATAATGATTTATTTGAAAATTGGGCAATGAATCATGGATTTGCGGAAGCATTTGAAGAAACAAAGATTCATATTGAGGATCCTTTTGTACCTGCAACTGAGGCGTTTGTTAGAAATTTAATGACTGGAAGCGAGGGCGTTCCTGCTATTAGTGAAATACAAGCAAGGGCTATTGCTGCCGATAGAGGCGCAGTTGAAACATGGGCAAGAAATCATGGTTTTGCAGAAGCATTTGACAATTTTGCAAAACAAAATGAACAAAAGGATACTTTGGAAAATGCAAGAAAGGCTTATATTGAATCATTAAAATCAGCTGGGATGAGTGAAGAAGACGCAATAAAATTTGCTAATTTAGATAGAAATCAAGATTTATTTGAAAACTGGGCAAGAAATAATGGTTTTGCGGAAGCATTTGATAAAGCCGAAGATACAAAATTAGCTGATGCCAAAGAAGCTTATATTGAGTCATTAAAATCAGCAGGGATGAGTGAAGAAGACGCAATAAAATTTGCTAATTTAGATAGAAACCAAGATTTATTTGAAAACTGGGCAAGAAATAATGGTTTTGATAACATTTTTGACAAGGTCGAGGATAAAGGAAATTCAATGTTAGATGAATTTGATCCGACTCATGCATTACCAAGTGGCGTTGAACCCAGTACTTTGGCTGATTCTCTTTATGCTGGTGGTAGTAATCCAAATTTTAAAACTATAGAGGATGCAATGGCTTTTGTTGCTGCTCATCCTGAATTGGAAGAACCTTGGAAAAAAGATAACGAAGTACAAGATAAGTCAAAAGATGAATTTGATCCATCACATGCACTTCCGGCGGGAGATGAAGCTGGATTTGATCCGTCACATGCACTTCCAGCTGGTGATCAACCTGAGTTAGTAGATGATCCTGACGTGGAAGAGGTTCAATCAGTCAATAGAAGAAAAGGTCCAAAAGATTTAATAAATTTCTTCAAAGACAAATGGGAAAATAGCAATACATTTAAGGCCGTAGTTATTGCAGCTGGATTGGTTATTGCTGGATTAGCTATTTTCGCTGCTACAGCTTTAACTGGTGATGCGTCGCACGCAACTTATGGTGGGGGCCTATTAAGCGGTGCTGCTAGTAATGCTGATTTTTCTTCTTTAAGTCAAGTGGTTAGCGATCCAACTGTCGCTCAAAGCTTTGATTTAAGTGGCATTGGTCAAGGTACGGAAGTGCATCAAACAATTGCTGACGCAGCAAATGGTACTAATACACTTTTGGGCAATGAGTGGATGCAAGTTGACCATTTAGAAGCAGTTGATCTTTCTGGTAATATTATTAATCTAGATGATGCCAGCCCTGAAGAAATTTTAAATCTTGCGAATAGTAATGAGGTTCAATTTAGAGGCTCTAATGATGGAACATATATGGGATGGTTTGATAGCAATACTATCGGAAATATAGCACAGCAACAGGTGGGTAGTGTTCCGCAGGAAACTGTTATTCAAGCTGTTAATAATGGAGGTCCGACAAGATGATGAACGATGGAATGTATACAATTGTGGAATTATCTGGAGAAAAATGGTTTACAATTGCTGAAACAATTTATAATGGAAATAAATTTCAATATGTTATTAAATTAACACCTGATGAGCAAAATTTTATTAATGAGTTTAAGGTAATCAAATGTTTATATAAGGATGGTAAAGAGTATTGTGGAATAGTTACTAATCAAGAAACCTTGAAGATTGTTACTCCAATGTTAATACCAGAGATAAAAGAATATATTGATAATCCAGAGAAACTTAAAGAACTAATGGAAGATTAGTTCTTTTCTATTGCTTTGATAACGGGAAACTAGTATAATTTAGGTAGAGGGAGTTTGGTAGGATGAACAACTTGGCAGCTTTGGAAGTTAGTTTATTAGAGTATATAAGGGGTAATAAAAAGAAGCTTAATATTGATGACTTAAAAACATGTTTTAAGGTTGATAATGGTGAAATGGCTTCTTTTTATGATGCTTTAAAACGATTGCAGTTGCAAGGTGAAATATTTTTGGATCATAAAGGTTGCTATAGACCACTTGATAAAGAAAAAATGGCAGTAGGTCAAGTGTTTTTTAAAGATAAATATTTTTATGTTAAAGTTAATGGTCAGGATTTTTATGTGAAAAAAGCAAATTCAAATGGAGCTTTATGTGGCGATACAGTTTTACTCGATGATTTTGTTTTACGTGAGTATGAAGGTGGCAGTAGGTTATTAGCGGCTGTTAGAACAGTATTAAAAAGAGATACTGGACTTGTTGTGATGGAAAGTAAAGATGGCAAATTAAAACCAATTGATTCAAGAATTGCAATAGAAGTGGATTTTCCTGATGAGTTACCTAGATGTATTTATTATGGAGTAAAGGTTGGAACTGATTTTGGTTTAGAAGGTTATGAAGTTTTAGACGTAAAAGAAATAGGAAGTAAATTTGATAAAAGTACTTTAGAAAAGGCAATTATTTTTGAAGGTGGATTTGAAACACAATTTCCAGAAACAGTGGAAAATGAAGCTCTTTCTTATCAATTTGATCCAGAAGTTAGAAGGCGTAATAGGGTGGAACGCAGGACCTTATTACTTGAAGAAGATGGTGAGCTAAATCATCAAAATGCTTTTTCAATATTTCGAAATGATAATGGTAATATTGTATTGGAATTGCATGTTCCTGATATTGCTTATTATGCTAGTCCAATTATTTTAGATGAGGCAATAAAACGTGGAGTAAAGTTTGATTTAGATGGAAAAATTCCTTTATATCCGGATATTATAGAAAATAGTTTATGCTGTTTTTCAACCAATCATGATTGTTTATCAAAGACTTGTCAGGTAGAATTTACACCTACAGGCGAAATTGTAGGGCAAAAATTTTATGATGGCATACTTAAAATTGATGAGGAAGTTTCAGAAAATGATGCAACTGAAGAAGTGTTACTTTTAAAAGAAGTAGCTAGTAATTTCGAAACTAAAAAATCACTTAATCAAACCGTTAGAGAAGCTGTGGATAAAGTTATTGCTTCAACATATTCATGGTATGATGTTCCATTAGTGTACCGCGGAAAGTTGGGGGTGTTTACTTATCCAACTAGTGAAGATCAAATAACTGACTTTTCTTCACCTTTAGATAGAAGTACAGGTGTATTAGTTCAGTTATTGTTAGAAAGGTATAGTAATGGTAATTTTGAAGTTAGTGATTTAGAGGAAAAAGTTAATTATGCTTTAATGATTATTGAAGAAAGAGAAGAAAGATTTACTAGAACTAAAAGAAGATTAGGGGCTTTGAGGGCAGAACAAGAAATTCCAAAAGAAAAGAAGAAATCTTCTAAGAAAAATAAAAAGCAAAGGCCACTAAAAGAATGCAGGTCTTTAGATACAGTATGGGGCGAAGAAAAATTTGATAACAGTTTTCCTGAAGTTGTTAGTACATCAAATAAGTTTTCGGTGGATGAATGTTTGGCGGGTATTAGTGTTCCGGGTGATGATGTGGTTAATTCTGTTGATCCAGATTTAACTAGTAACCAGGCACTCATTGATGAATGGTTAGCTGATGTAGAAGTACCTAGTGTTGAAGCCGATTTGGGTACGGCAAAAAAGCTTTAACTAAAGCTTTTTTTGTACTGTAAAGCAGGAAAAAGTTGACACTTTTATTTTTGATAGGCATTGTCTATCTTTTTAAAATCTTACCTTCAACGTTTTTAAAGAAGTGATCAATTTGTGTACGAAGTACATTATGAATTGTAAAATTGGAAAGCTAAAAATAAAAACAATTGATTTAGTCTTTATCCGAACAAGAGTATGTGTTATAATGAAAATAGGTGATTAATATGCATGATAAATTAGAGTTACTTTTAGATCAAATTAAACTTTCAAGTGATGATAAAAAACATTTTGAAGGCGGGAAATTAGAAAAAATTGTCTGCAATAAAAATAAAGATAATTATGTATTTTTGATTGAGCTAGAGTCAGTTTTACCTCTAGGTGTTTTTTTGAGTTTTAGTAATCTATTAAAAGAAGGATTTAAATGTGCAAAAAATGTATCTGAAAAATTGACATGCTCTAAATTTGAGCTAGAAGATATAGCTGATTACTATAGATACTATTTAAAGGATTACAGCAAAAATGCTCCATTACTTGAAATTTTTGTGAACAGTAATTTGTCATTAGAAGAAAACAATTTAGTTATTGAAGTTGCTAATACGGCAGAGGAAATGAAATTTAGTAGTATTTTGGAAGACTTAGAAACTAAACTTAATAATGCGGGTTTTGATATTAAAATAAAAATTAAAATTGACGAAGAACGTTCAGAGGAAATTCGTAAAGAGATTGAACTTTCAAAAACTAGTGAAGTACCAAAAATTCCTAAAAAGGAAAGCCCAATTATTATGGGAAGAGAAATTAAAAGTAAAGTCATGGATATTAGTAATTTAAGTTTTGAACTTGACGATGTAACTATCGATGCCAAAATTTTCGGAAAAGATTTGTTCGAATCATCAAAAAGTGATTTTAAGATAATAACTTTAAAAGTTTATGATGGTACTGATAGTATGTATTGTAAGATTTTTTGCCGTGATTCTGATGATTTTCATAAATATGATAAGAGGCTAAAGGAAGGCGTTTATTATAAAATTAGGGGTTATACAAAAAATGATAAATACTCTGGAGAAATAGTTTTAAATGCTAGAGAAATAAATACATCTTCTAAAAAAGACGAAGTTAGAATGGATGAAGCAGCAGAAAAAAGAGTAGAGTTACACGCTCATACTAAAATGAGTCAAATGGATGGTATTACGGATGCAAAAGCTTTAGTTAAAACAGCGTATGCTTGGGGACATAGGGCAGTGGCAATTACTGATCATAACGGTGTTCAATCTTTCCCTGATGTTTATCATACGGTTTGTGATATTAACAAGAAAAAAGAAGGTGAGCCATTTAAGGCTTTATATGGAACCGAACTAACTTTAATCGATGATTCTGTGGATATTGTTTTAAGACCAACTGATGATGAATTACTTAAAACAACATATGTTGTTTTCGACTTTGAAACTACTGGTTTTAATGCTGGTGGAGCTGACTCAATTATCGAAGTTGGAGCGGTTAAGATTTGTAATGGAGAAATTATTGATAGATTTTCTGAATTAATTGATCCAGGAAGAAAACTTCCAGCTAAAATTACAGAAATTACTAATATAACTGACGAAATGTTAGTTGGCAAGGATAATGAAGAAGTAGTAATTGGTCGTTTTAAAGAGTGGTTTGGCGATTTGCCAGTAGTTGCTCATAATGCAAAATTTGATATTTCATTTTTAAAAATGGCATATGAAAAATATGGCTTTGGCGAATTTAACAATACAGTTATTGATACTTTAGAATTATCTAGAACATTGGATAATAATTTCGCACGTCATGGTTTATCAGCGTTAGTTAAACGTTATGAAGTGCCTTGGGAAGAAGATGCGCATCACCGTGCAGACTATGATGCTGAGGGAACAGCTTTAGTTTTTCATAAAATGCTTAAGAAATTAGAATCACGTAATTTTGAGAAAATTAGTGATTTAGATAAATTAGTATCAAAGGATGAAATCCATAAATATGGAACATCTTATCATGTTAATTTGATTGCTTTAAACCGAGTTGGATTAAAGAATTTGTTTAAGATTGTATCTTTGGCTAATACTAAATATTTATATAAAACGCCAAGAATTTTGCGTAGTGAAATTACTAAACATCGTGAGGGATTATTGATTGGTAGCGGTTGTTATGAAAGTGAAATTTTTAGACAAGCGCGAAGTAAGTCTGATGAGGAATTATCTAATTTAATTAACTTCTATGATTATGTAGAAGTACAGCCAATTGATGTTTATGATCATTTAATTCAAATGAATGACTTTGGTAATAAAGCTGAGCTTATGGAACATCTTAAGAAAATCATTAGGGTTACTAAGGAAGCAGGCAAACTTATTGTGGCAACTGGTGACGTACATCATTTGAGTCCTGACGATCGTATTTACAGAGAAATAATTGTTAACCAAAAAGTTCCAGGTGGCGGAAGACATCCACTTTCTAGAAAAAATATTACGCAAATACCTAGCCAATATTTTAGAACAACTGATGAAATGTTAGAGGCTTTTAGTTTTTTATCAGAAGAAGAAGCGCGCGAACTAGTTATTGATAATCCAAATAAGATTGCGGATATGGCTGAGGTTATTGAGGTTATTATCGAAACTGGAGGTATTCCTTTTGCGCCAAAGATTGAAAATTCTGTTGGTCAAACTTTAGACTTAGTATATGGAAAGGCTAAAGCAGTTTATGGAGATCCTCTTCCTTATTTAATTGAGGAGCGTTTGGCTAGCGAATTATATGGTGATGAACCTTTTAAAATAATTAAAGAAGAAACTTCTCCAGATGGGTTATCGGAAGAAGAGTATAATAAGATTATTTATAATAAATTACACGAGCTAATGCTTGCTGGTTATGATGCGGTTAAAGAATTAGTGGGTAATTATATTAGAAAAAAAAGTGATAAAGAATTAACTGATGAAGAAGTGGATAAAGAAATTAATTCTAAACTTACAGCAATTATTGGAGCTAATTTTGACGTTATTTATTTGATTGCTCAAAAACTTGTTAAAAAATCAAATGATGATGGTTATTTGGTTGGTTCCCGTGGTTCTGTTGGTTCATCTTTTGTAGCAACGATGATGGGAATAACCGAAGTAAATCCACTGCCACCTCATTATGTATGCCCTGAATGTAAACATAGCATATTTGAGTTAGATGGAGAATCTTTAGGAAGTAATTATGCTAGTGGATATGACTTGCCTGATTATAAATGCCCAAAATGTGGTCACAAGATGAATAAAGATGGTCATGACATGCCATTCGCAACTTTCTTAGGCTTTCATGCTGATAAAGTACCTGATATTGATTTGAATTTTTCGGATTTAAATCAAGCCGCAGCTCATGAATATACTAAGGTATTATTTGGAGAAGATAATGTTTATCGAGCAGGAACGATTGGTACTGTTGCTGATAAAACAGCGTTTGGTTATGTTAAGGGATATTGCGAAGATAAAGGAATTATGATGAGAACAGCTGAAGTTGAGCGCCTGGCTAAGGGTTGTACAGGTGTGAAAAGAACCACTGGTCAGCATCCGGGTGGAATTGTTGTTATTCCGGGATATATGGATGTCTTTGATTTTAGTCCTTTCCAATATCCTGCTGATGATGTAAATTCAGCTTGGCGTACAACGCATTTTGATTATCATGCTATCGACCAAGATGTTTTAAAATTGGATATTTTGGGACATTCTGGTCCAACTAAATTACGTATGATTCAAGATTTAACGGGTATTGATGTTACAACAGTACCATTAGATGATAAAGAAACAATGGAAATATTTGTATCAACTAAGCCTTTAGGGGTAACACCTGATCAAATAATGTCAGAGGTTGGGACTTTAGGTATTCCAGAGTTTGGAACGCCATTTACAATTGGCATGGTTAAAGAAACTAGGCCGAAAACCTTTGCTGAACTTACTAAAATTTCAGGACTTTCTCATGGTACTGATGTTTGGAATGGTAATGCAAAAGATCTAATTGATAATAATATCGTTCCATTCAGTGAGGTAATTGGGTGTCGTGATGATATTATGGTTTATTTGATGTATCATGGGCTTCCAGCAATAAGAGCTTTTAAAATTATGGAATTTGTTCGTAAAGGTAAAGCTAGCAAGCTTCCAGAAGAATGGGCTTCATATAAGAAGGAATTACAAGACGCAGGAATTGATGATTGGTATATTAGTTCATGTGAGAAGATTAAATACATGTTTCCAAAAGCTCATGCGGTAGCTTATGTTATTAATGCTTTTAGATTAGCGTATTTTAAAGTTCATCGTCCAGGAATTTATTATGCTGCTCAATTTTCAGTAGAGTATGTTGACTTTGATGTTGAAGCGATGATCAAAGGATATGATGCAGTTAGACAAAAAATGGTTGAGATTATGGAAAAAGGGTATAGCGCTAGTAATAAGGAAAGTAGCATCTTAGAATGTTTGAAACTTTCATTAGAAGCTTTAGCTCGCGGTATTACTTTTGGACCAATCGATATTAATAAAAGTGATGCTTTGAATTTCGTTTTAACTGATGATGAAAAAACTTTAATACCGCCATTTAGAGCTATCGATGGCCTTGGTGATGTGGTTGCTAAAAACATAGTAGCAGAACGTCAAAAGGCACCTTTCCTTAGTATTGAAGATTTACAAAAACGTGCTAAGATATCTAGTACCTTGATTGAAAAAATGCGAATGATGGGTATTTTAGATGGTATGGATGAATCTAGTCAATTAAGTTTATTTTAACAACTGAATAATTCAGTTGTTTTTTTGCTAAAATCATTGACAATAGGGGGGGG
>ERZ826242.1107-NODE-1107-length-31940-cov-19.507825_pt1 | contig 31940 bp, 25 predicted proteins | sample MGYA00519871_ERZ826242 | MGnify/ENA primary metagenome ERZ826242 (study PRJEB31778, sample SAMEA3449226) | human gut metagenome | biome: human gut; feature: human-associated habitat; material: faeces | place: United Kingdom | collected 2010/2012 ...
GAATCGCAGTTATGGGAATTGAAGATACACCAGGTATGGCATTCAAGATCTTCAACGTATTAGCAAAGAAGAATGTAAACGTAGATATGATCCTTCAGTCTGTTGGACATAACGACAAGAAAGATATCTCCTTCACAGTCAAAGAAGAAGAATTAGACATCGCAGTGAAAGCATTAGAAGATTACCTTCCAGACAGCTATTATGAAGAGATCAAGGCAAGCAAAGAAGTTGCCAAAGTATCTATCATTGGTAAAGGACTGTTAAACCACTATGGAATGGCAGCTCGTATGTTTAATGCTTTATATAAAGCAGACGTGAATATCCGAATGATCTCTACATCTGAGATCCGTGTTACTGTGCTTGTAAACCAGGAAGATATGGTTAAGGCAATGAATGCGGCGCATGAAGAATTTGAGATGTAATTTGAAGATTAGTCGTTCGAATGTATATGAGAAAAAATAAATAATAATAAAGGTCACCCGCCAGAGAATTCTGCACGTCATTTTGACAGGTCGCTTATACGCAAATTTTCCTTGCATAACTCGCTTCGCTCAAACAATGCACCAAATTTGTTGCGAACCCGTCAAAATAACGGCAGAATTCTAATGGTCGGGTGACCTTTATTATTATTTATTTTTTCTCATATACACGGAAGGTTGTTCAAATCACTAGGGGTGTGTATGTTGTACTGTATTGGCTTTTGATTTGGGGATTGGAAGCTGATAGGTGTTGGAATAAAAGTCTGGTTTGACATTAAAACTTAATATAACCTTGAGAAATATTAGTTTGGAACATGGATTGTAGTGTGGTAAAATAATATTTAACACCTCATTTTGTAAAGAATATAAGATATGCAGGCAATTTGTAGTAGAAGATTTGACAGGAGGGATTAGAATGAGTAGTTATTTAAATCCAGGCAATAAAGGATTTCAAGAAAGTTTGAATTCTCAGATTTATATAGATAAAACAGGATTAATTGAAAAGACAAATGCAGTTCTTAATACTCGTCAGAAATTTCTTTGTGTTAGTCGTCCAAGACGTTTTGGTAAATCGATGGCTGCTGATATGCTGGCTGCATATTATGAGAGGGGAGAAGATTCTTCAGCGTTGTTTGACTCACTTGAAATTAGTAAATCAGATTCATATAAACTACATCGTAATCAGTACGATGTATTGAAAATCAATATGCAGGAATTTTTAAGTATGACGCATAGTATAGATGATATGATTGCTATGTTACAGAAGTATCTTATATTTGATCTGAAAGATCATTTTGCAGATGTTCAGTTTCGAGATGAAGACAATTTGATTCAGGTTATGAAAGATATCTACAGTAAGACAAAATGTGCATTTGTTATTTTAATTGATGAGTGGGACTGCCTGTTTCGGGAATATCAGCAAGATTATAACGCACAGAAGAAATATTTAGATTTTTTAAGAGTATGGTTGAAAGATAAAGATTATGTGGCATTGGCATATATGACGGGTATACTGCCTGTTAAAAAGTATGGTTCTCATTCAGCATTAAATATGTTTACCGAATATTCTATGACGGATCCCGGTGATCTGGCAGAATATTTTGGATTCACCGAGCAGGAAACTGCTTTCTTATGTGAAAAATATGAGATGAATTTTGACGAAGCAAAAACATGGTATGATGGATATCAATTGCTTGTACATCGACAGGTAGGAAATCAATACTACTCTATATATAATCCAAAATCTGTGGTAGAAGCTATGATGCGCCACAAATTCGGAACTTACTGGAATCAGACAGAAACATACGAAGCATTAAAAATTTATATCCAGATGGATATGGATGGATTAAAAGATTCTGTAATCAAAATGCTTGCAGGAGAGTGTGTACAGGTGAATGTTGGAACATTCAGTAATGATATGACTACATTTGCGACAAAAGATGACGTGTTGACATTACTAGTACATTTGGGTTATTTGACCTATGACAGTACAAATGAAACAGTAAGAATTCCGAATAAAGAGGTTTCTCAGGAATATGTTAATGCAATCAGTACTATGAATTGGTATGGAGTAGCGGAATCAGTAGAAGATTCTCGTAAATTGTTAGAAGCACTTTGGGCGTTGGATGAAGAAAGCGTTGCTGATGGAATTGCGAAAGCACATGAAGAAATTTCCATCATTCAATACAATGATGAAAATTCACTTAGCTGTACAATTAATCTTGCGTTTTATTTTGCCCGTGAATATTATACAATGGTTCGAGAACTTCCCGCTGGAAAAGTATTGCTTGTTGGAATTAATTATAATAAAACAACTAAGAAACATGAATGTTTGATTGAGATTATAGAGAAATAAAATATATCTACACAGATTCAGAAAGGAATATAAACTATGAAACGTAAAGATTATATCTCCTGGGACCAGTATTTTATGGGGATTGCCATTTTATCTGCCCAGAGAAGTAAGGATGAACACACACAGGTAGGTGCGTGCCTTGTGAATGATCATAATAAGATTTTATCTGTCGGCTACAACGGAATGCCAACAGGATGTGATGATGATGACATGCCATGGGAGAGGGAAGGAGATCCATTGCATACCAAATATTTTTATGTATGCCACGCGGAACTAAATGCCATCCTGAATTATGGAGGAGGTTCTCTTGATGGAGCGCGTGTGTATGTAACATTATTCCCATGCAATGAATGTGCAAAAGCGATCATTCAAAGCGGCATGAAGGAAGTTATTTATATGCAGGATAAATACGCAGACAGTGACGCAACGAAAGCATCCAAGAAGATGTTTGATATGGCAGGGGTCAAATACCGCCAGTTTGTACCAAAAGGACAGACAATAGAAGTAGATTTATAAGGTGAAGACAAGATGGATATTATTAAAATTTTACAAGAAGAATTAGGAATCAGACGAGGACAGGTAGAGACAACGATCAAACTGATCGATGAAGGCAACACGATTCCGTTCATTGCCAGATACCGAAAGGAAATGACAGGCTCATTAGACGATGAGACACTCCGTAATTTCCATGAGAGACTGTTATATTTAAGAAATTTAGAAGAACGCAAAGAAGCAATTAAGAAAAATATTGAAGAACAAGGGAAACTGACCAAAGAACTGGCAAAACAGATTGAAGATGCGAAGACTCTTGTTGCAGTGGAAGATTTATACCGTCCATACAAACAAAAGAAACGCACCAGAGCAATGATTGCCAAGGAAAAAGGATTAGAACCGCTGGCGAATCTGATTCTTCTGCAGATGACAAAAGAACCATTGGAGAATGAAGCCAAAGCATTTATCAATGAAGAAAAAGATGTAAAGACGGTAGAAGATGCCTTAAAAGGGGCAAATGACATTATTGCCGAACATATTGCAGATGATGCCGAATACCGAACATGGATCCGTAAGGCAACATGGGATCATGGAAAGATTACATCAACAGCGAAGAAACCAGAAGAATCTTCTGTGTTTGAGATGTATTATGATTTTGAAGAACCAGTGAAGAAGATTGCAGGATATCGAATTCTTGCGATCAACCGTGGAGAAAAAGAAGGAATCCTTCAGGTAAAGATCGAGCCGGATATGCAAAAGATCGCATCATACCTTGCAAGAAAGATTGTAACAAAGAAGAATCCAAATACAACAAAAGCCTTATTTGCAGCGATTGAAGACAGTTACAAACGACTGATCGCACCATCCATTGAACGTGATATCAGAAACGAATTGACTGAAAATGCAAGTACAGAAGCAATTAAGGTTTTTGGAAAGAATTTAACACAGCTCCTTATGCAGCCACCGATTGCAGGACAGGTAGTTCTCGGATGGGACCCGGCATTTCGTACAGGATGCAAGTTAGCAGTTGTCGATGCAACAGGAAAAGTATTAGATACCGTAGTCATTTATCCAACAGCTCCACAAAATAAAGTGGAAGAAGCCAAGAAAGTAGTCAAAGGACTTATTAAAAAATACGGAATCACCTTGATTTCTATCGGAAATGGAACTGCATCCAGAGAATCCGAACAGATCGTCGTTGATATGTTAAAAGAGATCAAAGAACCAGTGCAATACGTTATCACAAATGAAGCAGGAGCATCCGTATACTCTGCAAGTAAACTGGCAACCGAAGAATTTCCAAATTTCGATGTAGGGCAGAGAAGTGCAACATCCATCGCAAGACGAGTTCAGGATCCACTGGCAGAATTAGTAAAGATCGAACCAAAAGCCATCGGAGTTGGACAGTACCAGCATGATATGAATCAGAAACAGCTCTCCGAAGCCTTAGGAGGAGTCGTTGAGGCAACGGTAAATAAAGTCGGAGTCGATTTAAATACAGCATCTGCATCACTGTTAGAATATGTTTCCGGAGTATCCAAAGCAGTTGCAAAAAATATCGTAGCCTACCGTGAAGAAAATGGAACATTCAAGAACAGAAAACAGCTGTTAAAAGTCGCCAAACTAGGACCAAAAGCCTTCGAACAATGCGCAGGATTCCTAAGAGTATCTGGAGGAGACGAACCACTCGATGCAACTGGCGTACATCCAGAGACATACAAAGAAACAGGAATGTTACTAAAGAATTTAGGATATTCAACAAAAGAATTATCCAAAGAAGGATTCAGAGGAATCAGTAAAAAGATCACAGATTACAAGAAATTATCCGAAGAACTTGGAATTGGAGAGATTACACTAAAAGATATCGTAAAAGAACTGGAAAAACCAGGACGAGATCCACGAGAAGATCTTCCAAAACCAATCCTTAGAACTGACGTTTTGGAAATGAAAGATCTGAAACCGGGAATGAAATTAAAAGGAACGGTTCGTAATGTAATTGATTTTGGTGCATTTGTGGATATTGGAGTGCATCAGGATGGATTGGTGCATATTTCGCAGATGGCAGATAAGTTTATTAAGCATCCTTTGGAAGTTGTTAGTGTGGGGGATGTTGTGGATGTTACTGTAGTCAGTGTAGATATGGATAAGAAACGAATTCAGTTGAGTATGAAAGCTTAATTTGAAATGTAGTCGTTAATGTGTATATGAGAAAAACAAAATAATAGCATAGAAGATCCAGACCAGAAATTTTGCACGCCGTTTTGAACGGTCGCTCATACGCGAACTTTCCTTCGATAACTCACTGGCTGCGAGCCAAAATGCCCGCAGCTACGTTCAAACAATCGACCAAGTTCGCTGCGAACCGTTCAAAACAACGGCAAAATTTCAATGGTTCTGGATCTTCTATGCTATTATTTTGTTTTTCTCATATACACGGAAGGCTATTCAAATCACTATGGGTGTGTATGTTATACGGTATTGGATTTCAATTTTTGTATTTGAGAATGGGAAGTTTAGTATGTTTTTAAAATCTAGTTTGTTATAATATTATTTTAAGGTCCCACAGATAGTACAAACCTGAACAGAAGATGTTTTATCTGTGTGAGCAGGTTTGAGAACACCATTAGAAACCTGTTGTCCATTAGGAAGTGTAACTAAATCGTAAACAGGTTCATGATAACCATTTTTATAATATTCTACCAACAACTTTCAGCTTATCAACCTAATACCATCCCCCAGAAAATGTAACAATCTGCCCAGTCATATAACCAGGTGCTTCCGCCACATGATAAACCATCTGAGCCGCTTCCTTCGGGCTGGCAATATAATCCGCAGGAATCTCTTCCTTGATCAAAGCCAGATCCTCCTCATCAAATTCCGCATTCATCTCCGTATCGATCATTCCAAAAGCAATCGCATTTACCTGAATATTACTAGCTGCAACTTCTTTTGCCAAAGCCTTCGTAAAAGCATTGATACCACCTTTTGTCGTAGAATACAGAACTTCACAGGAAGCTCCGGCCTCGCCCCAGATAGAAGAGATGTTAATGATCTTTCCCTCATGATGATGGAGCATATGTGGAACAATATTTTTACAGGTTGTAAATACAGAAGTTAAATTTGTGTTGATCATCAGATTCCAGTCATCGATCGTTGCATCCGTAAATAATCCGATCTGGGAGATGCCGGCATTGTTTACAAGGCAGTCGATCTTTGGAAAGACCTTTAAAGATTCAGTGATCATTTTATCGACAAACATAGGGTCGCTGATGTCACCGCAAAAAGAAAGGCATGATACACAATGGGAAAGGATTTCTTCTTTTAGTGAATCAAGTTTATCAGGATGACGGAATCCATGGATGATAACATTCCATCCCTTTGATGCAAAATATAAAGCAGTTTCACGGCCGATTCCGCGGGAACTGCCGGTGATCAGTACTGTTTTCATTGGTATACCTCATTTCGTTTATAAATCTAGTGTTTTTAAGAAAATATTAAGACGATTATAACATAGAGCATTGTTGAAATAAATCGAATAATTTGGTATACTTAACAAAGTTTATACACGGAAGGAGCAGAAAGATGGCGAAGAAGAAAAAGAAGAAGCTTGGTGCGAAAGCAATATTTGCCAGAATTCTTGTAGTGATACTGGTGACAGCCATCGGTGGAGTTGCAAGCTTTTTTGGATTTAAGACATATTTTGCAAGTAAATTCAAGAAAGATAAGAAAGCTGAGATTGCAAAACAGTTAAAAGAAGAAAGCAAAGAAAAAGTAGATGTTGGAATGATCCAGACAGGAAATTCCATCGTGATTCGAATTTATCATAATAAAAATCAAGAGATGATCTTTATCCCATTACGTCAGGATATGACATTAAAACTTACAAAGAGTGGTAAGAAAGCAGTGAAAGAAGCTCTTGGAACAAATGTAAGCAAGGCAACCGTTGCAGATGTTATCAAAGCAATGAAGAAAGACGGAGCATTGATGAAGAAGCAGGTGGAGAAAACACTTGGAATTACGATCAATTCTTATGAACTGTTGTCACGTAAGAAGTTTGTAACATTGATGAATAAAGCAGGAGACATCAAGGTAGAGTTTGATCAGGCAATGTCTTACACTGATTCTACAGACAAATACGTTACATTAAGCAAAGGTGAGAACAGTCTGAACGGAACAGCCGTTTATTCACTGATGAGCGAAACAGATATTTTTGAAGATAAGAACCAGCAGGCAGAACTCACAGGAGAGATTTGTGTAGCAGTTGCTTCTGCTCTGAACGATAAGTCTTTATCAGAATATAAAGAATATGCACAGGAATATTTTGATGCAGCTGACTCTGATGGATCTTATGAAGATGTAGAAAGCTATCTGAAGAGAATCCGTCAGATCAAAGATAAGAACCTGAACTTCAAAGTATTAGACGGAACAGAAAGCAATGGACAGTTCAAGCTTGATACAGATGAAGCAAAGAGAGTCTTTGATGAGATGTTATCTGAAGATGGAGATTTAAGTTCTGCATTAACTTCAAGCACAACAGAAGCGAAGAAAACAACAGAAAGCGCATCATCTTCTAAGGATATTTCTATTGAGATCCAGAATTCAACATCCATTTCAGGACTGGCTGGAAGATGGAAAGATAAACTGGCAAGTGATGGATATACAGTTGGATCTGTTAAGACAAACAGAGATGGATCTCTGACACATACGAAGATCATTGTAGAAGATAAGTCTTTAGGACAGGATTTAAAGAGCTATTTCAAGAATCCTGAATATACAGTTGGAACAGTAAGCAGCGGTGCAAGAATCTGCATTATTGTTGGAACAGAAGACGAAATTTAATATCAAAAGACAAAATTTAATATCATACGATATATAAGGAGATATTTTGGAGATTATACCGCCTCAGAATATCTCCTTTTTTTACGAGAAAAGACAAGAGTTTACTTAAAGATTGTTTGTTTTGTGCTAAAATTTTGTAGAAAATAGACAACGACATGTAAAAATTACTAAATTTTTCTTTTTTTTTTGGTTAAAATGCTGTATAGTAAAAGAAAAGGTTGAACGGAAAATAGGAAAGGTTGATAAAAGGATGATTTCAAATCAAATATTAAAAGAGACAATTAATGGAATGAAAGAAGTGACTGGAATCGATCTGTGTATTTTAGATCTGTCCGGTCGTATCGTAGTGACAACAATGGAGGTGGAGGAATCTCTGACAGAACATGCAGCAGAATTTGCTGAGTCTATGGCAGAGAGCCAGGTGATCGATGGATTCCAGTATTTTAAGATTTTTGATGAACAGAGACTGGAATATGTTCTTCTTGTTGATGGAATGAGCGAGAATGCGTATACGATTGGTAAACTGGCAGTGATGCAGATTCAGAATCTGTTAACAGCATACAAAGAACGTCTGGATAAGGAGAACTTTGTAAAGAATCTGCTGAGAGATAACCTGTTATTGGTTGACATTTATAACCGCTCTAAGAAGCTTCATATTGAAGTGGAACAGAGACGAGTTGCATTTCTGATTCAGGCAGAATATGAGAAGGATCAGAATCTGTTAGAGGCGATGAAAGAAGTTGAGACAGATGGCGATACTGATTTTATTACAGCAGTGGATGAGAAAAGTATCGTATATGTAACACCAGTCAATGGGGAAGAGGGGCAGACAGAATTCCTTGCACACGCTAAGGAGATTGTAAAAGGTCTGAATGAATATGGTATCAAAGAAGTGAAGATTGCCATTGGTAATATTGCAGAGACGATCAAAGATGTCTCAAGATCATATAAGGAAGCGCAGATCGCACTGGAAGTCAGCAAGATTTTCTATGAAGATGCACAGGTGATCGCATACAATCAGCTTGGAATTGGAAGACTGATCTATCAGCTGCCACTTCCATTATGTAAGATGTTTATCAGGGAAGTGTTTGGAGATTATTCCCCAGATTCCATTGATGCAGAGACATTAGCGACGATCGACAAATTCTTTGAGAATAATCTGAATGTATCTGAGACATCAAGACAGTTATTTATTCATCGTAATACGCTGGTATATCGTCTGGATAAGATTCAGAAGAATACCAATCTTGATCTAAGGAATTTTGAAGATGCGATCGCATTTAAGATTGCCTTAATGGTAGTAAAATATATGAAACACATGGATACAATGGACTAGAATTATGATGATCACATTAAAGAATGTAACGAAAGAATATGATAAAGGGAATATAGGACTCACCGATGTATCACTTGATGTCGAGAAAGGCGAGTTTGTCTTTATCGTGGGCAAAAGCGGTTCAGGCAAGACAACGCTTATGAAGCTTTTACAGAAAGAACTTGAGCCGACAAGTGGACAGATCATTGTAAATGGACAGAATTATAAAGAATTGAAGCGAAGAGAACTTCCGAAACTCCGAAGGCAGATGGGAATGGTATTTCAGGATTTCCGTCTGCTTAAGGATCGGACGATCTTTGAGAATGTTGCCTTTGCACAGAAAGTTGTAGAGGCACCGAATCGTTATATCAAGCGTCAGGTTGAGAACATGCTTGATATGGTTGGACTGAAAGACCGGATGAAGGCATTTCCGAATGAATTATCAGGTGGAGAGCAGCAGAGAGTTGCGATTGCGAGAGCGCTTGTCAATCATCCGGTGTTGCTGCTTGCGGATGAACCGACAGGGAATCTTGATCCTGCGACAGCAAGAGAGATCATGGAACTATTGTCCGAGATCAACAAGAGAGGAACAACAGTCCTAGTTGTGACTCATAACCGCGAACTTGTGAATGAGATGGGCAAACGAGTCATTCAGATTGAAGACGGACAGATACTACAGGATGAAGCAAGGGGGTTCTATGATATTTAGAAGATTTTTGTATGGAATAAAGGAAGGCACAAGGAATATTTTCAGGAATAAGATGTTTTCACTGGCATCACTTGGAACGATCATTGCTTGTGTCTTTTTGGTGGGAACTTTTTTATCGGTTGCGTTAAACGTCAGATCAACCATGCAGCAGATGGAACGCTCTGTTGGGATTTCTGTTTTTTTAAAGAAGGAATATCCCAGAAGAAAAAAGATGAGATTGGCAGGGAGATACGCCAAAAAGAAGATATTGCCACGATGCGGTATGTATCAGCAGAGGAAGCGTGGGAAACCTATAAGAAAGATGTATTTCAGGGAAATGAAGAACTTCTGGAAGGATTTGAAGGAAAGAATCCGTTAAAAGAATCAGATTCTTATGAGATCACACTAAAGGAAGTAGATTCATATAAAACAGTGGTATCACATTTAGAGAAGATTGATGGAGTGAGGAAAGTCCGTTATTCTGAAGGCGCAGCAGAAGGAATGACGAAGATGAATACGATGGGAACTTATATTGCAGGAGCAGTGATCCTCATATTGATGGCAGTTTCCATTTTCCTCGTGAGCAATACAGTCTCTGTCGGGGTTGCAGTCAGAGAAGAAGAGATAGCGATCATGAAGCTGATCGGAGCATCCAATGGATTTATCAAAGCACCATTTCGTGCGGAAGGAATCATTATCGGTGTGGTCGGTTCTCTGATTCCATCGGCAGTGATCTTTGCAGGATATGAAGGAATCATTTCATGGATGAATGATAAATTTCATGTTGTCACAGTATTTATGAAATTTGTACCGATTCAGGAAATTATGGTATACTTATTACCATTATCTTTAGTAGTAGGGATTGTGATCGGTCTGCTTGGAAGTTCTATTACGATCCGCAAGTACTTAAAAGTCTAGAAAGGTGAGACGATGAAGAGGAGATATCATACAGGGTTTGTTCTGATCATATTATCAGCAATGCTCGCATTGAATTTTTATAAAGCACCTGTTTTGGCAGCAAGCAAAAAAGAACAGGTCGAAAATGAAAATAAAAAACTCCGGGAAGAAAATGAAAAAATACAAAATGAGATCAAAGATCTTGATGAGAAAATGACACAAAGCCATGAAACCTATGACAGATGCAGATCAAAACTCTCTGCAGTACAAAAAGAACTAAAAGATACGAAAGAGCGGCTGAAAGAGGCGAAACTATCAAAGGAAGAGCAGTCAAGAATCATGAGCAAGCGTATTAAATTCCTTTATGAGAATGGAAATATGGCATATATGGAAGTGATTTTTGAAGCAAGTAATTTTCAGGAATTTTTGAAACGTGCGGATTATGTATCAAAGATTTCAAAATACGATAGTAATATGTTTTTGAAATTACAGACAACGGAAGATACGATCCGTATGTCACAGAATCGTCTAAAGAAAGATTATCAGACGGCAAAGACGTTGACAGTACAGGCCAAAGCGAAGAAAGAGAAGTTAGATCAGGCAGTTGCGAAGAAACAGGCAAAGATTGCATGGTATCAGAAGAAACTGGCATCAAACAGTGCATTGCTGGCGGCATTTGAAGCAGAGGAGCAGAATCAGAAAGATTTGGATATGGCTTCAGTGAAAGAATCAGCGAAAGAGTCAGCACAGGCATCCAAATCAGATGCGGGTACATCGGCAGGATCAACAAGTAAACGTCCTTCACAGACAAAGCCGTCATCATCAGCAACAACAGCGAAGAAAGATAATACAACAACATCTTCTTCGGGCAATTTAAGCTGGCCGGTTCCGTCCTGTCACAGTATCTCATCAGGATACGGATATCGTATCCATCCGGTTACAGGAGTCAGAAAATTACATGCAGGAATTGATATTCCTTGTTCGACAGGAACAACGATCATAGCGGCAGCATCTGGTACCGTTGTAGATGCAGGATATAATTCTTATAATGGAAATTATCTGAAGATCAGTCATGGAAATGGTCTGGAAACAATGTATCTTCACTGCTCAAAACTTCTTGTATCTTCAGGAGCAAGAGTCAGTCAAGGACAGACGATCGCAAAATCAGGGGCAACAGGAATGGTATCCGGGGCACATCTGCATTTTGTTGTGAAAAAGAATGGAAATTATGTAAATCCTCAAAATTACTTATAATATCATGTGTTCATACAGAATACATTACATAAAAGAAAGGAACTAATTTCATGAAGAAGAAATTATCAAAAATACTTGTAGGACTTCTTGTTATCGTATGTATTGTGGAAGGATTTTTCCTTTATCGTGCATATGTTGTTCCAAGTTCAACATTGCAGACGGCAAGAAAGATCAACCGTATTGAACAGATCATTGACAAATATTACAAAGGCTCTGTTAAGAAGAGTGATCTGGAAGACTACACGTACAAAGGTCTGGTTGCAGGGCTTGGAGATGTTTATTCAACATATTATTCAGAGAGTGACTTTAAAGAACTGGAAGAATCAACAAGCGGTGTTTACTATGGAGTCGGAATTTATCTGACACAGGATACAAAGACAGGAATCATCACAGTTGTAAAACCAGTCAAAGGAAGTCCGGCAGATGGAAGTGGTTTGAAGAAAGGTGATATTTTAACAAAGGTTGGAAACTATAAGGTAAAAACATCCGATGCACTTGATGATATCGTAAAGAAGATCAAAGGTGAGGAAGGAACAAAAGTTAAATTAACATTTACAAGAAATCAGACATCAAAGACTTATACATTTACAAGACAATCCATTGAGAATCCAACGGTTGAGACAAAGATGTTAAAAGATCAGATTGGATATCTCCAGATCACAGAATTTGATGAAGTGACAGTCAGCCAGTTTAAAAAAGGACTTTCAAGACTTCAGAAACAGGGCGCCAAAAAACTGGTGATCGATTTACGAGATAATCCTGGCGGACTTCTTACAAGTGTAGTAGATATCGCAAGTCAGATCCTGCCAAATGGAACAATCGTTTATACAGAAGATAAGAATGGAAATAAAAAATATTATAAAGATACGAAGAACGAACAGTTGGATATGCCATTATGCGTTTTAGTCAATGGTAACAGTGCAAGTGCCGCAGAGATTCTTTCTGGAGCAATCAAAGACAGAAACGCAGGAACACTGATCGGAGAGACAACTTTTGGAAAAGGAATCGTACAGGGATTCTTTGAGGTTGGTGATGGGTCTTATGTAAAACTTACTTATTCATCATATTACACACCAGCTGGCCACAATATTCATAAAAAAGGAATCAAACCAAATGTTGCAGTAAAAGATAATGAAAAAACAAAGACAGATGAACAATTAAATCGTGCAATTTCAATTCTAAAAAGTAAATAATTGATTATAACAAGACTAATGGAAAGAAAGTATAGAACATATTACCAAAAGTTCTATACTTTTTTTGTGCAATTTTACGTATTATGTATAAAATCTTGAAAAAACAGAAAAATATATCTATAATAAAGATAAATTCTGTGAATTAAATATTAAAATATTTAAAACAGAAAAATAAGGAGGAAAACAAAGATGAGCAAAGAAAATTGCGAAAGGGAAGCACGCCAAAAGATTGCAGCATCCATTGGAGCCTTGCCAGAAGAAATTTATTTTACATCTGGAAGAGCGGATGGTCACCGAAAGGTATTAAAAGCAGTGATAAGAGCATCGAAAAAGGCAAGACCACATGTGATCATTACGACGATGGAAGATCCAGAAGTGTTAGATGAATGTACAATTCTGGAACGTAAGGATGCAGTTGTAACATATCTTGATCCAATTACAACAGGACGAGTCGAAGTTGCAATGATCGAAAATGAATTAAAAGAAAACACAGAACTGGTCTCTGTAACTGCAGCAAACTGCCAGACAGGAACATCAGAGCCATTTACAGGGATCGGAACGCTGACATCACAAAAAGGAATGATCTTTCATACAGATGCAGCATTTGCATTTGGAAAGATGCCGATCAATGTAGAGAAAAGCCACATTGATATGTTAACTGCAGATGCCTCTTATTTTGGAGGACCTGAAAATGCTGGATTTTTATATGTAAGAAAGACAACAGGAGCAGGAGAATATGTATCAGAAACGGCATTAAGTGAAGAAGTACTGGATGAGATGTCAACAATGGCAGAAGATCTGGCAGCAAACGCAGCAACATTCATGGAAGAAATCCGTCCAGTCAGAAATCATTTATGTGAACGGATTTTTACAGAGATCGAGGATGTAGAATTAAATGGACATAAGGATCATCATTTGGCAAATCATTTAAATATCAGGGTCAAAAATGTATCTGCGGCAGTTGTACAAAAAGTAATGAAAGAACATGGAATCGAAGTTGGAATCGGAACAAATTCGAATATTCTTACAGCAATCGGGAGAAGTAAGGCAGAGAGTGCGGAATCTGTTTCATTTTCATTAAAATCTGGTACAACGATGGAAGATGCAGATAAGATCGTTGATATCTTAAAAGAGATTGTAACAGGAGAAAGAACTGTTTTATAAAGTAAACAAAAATCACCAAAAAGAAGGAGATCAAACAAATGTTAAATTTACCTATGGATCACATCGGACTTCATTGTTCAGATGTAGAATTAAATGCAAAATGGTATCAGGAAGAATTAGGATTTAAAGTAGCAGGAAAATTCCCAGGAATGGGAGGAAGAAACGTATATTTCCTTGAAAATCCTCAGGATGGAAAAATGTACGAGATTTCTCAGAGAGACCAGCTTCCAGGGGGAGCAACAACAAGGATTGATCATATCGCATACCGCTCATCTGACCTCGAAAAAGATTATGAATATTGTAAAGAAAATGGATATAAGATTGTATCTGATGGGATTGAGACAAGTCTGAATTTCTGGGAAAAAGGATCACGCTGTTTTAAGATTGAGAGTGCTTGTGGAGAAGTCATAGAGATTTGTCAGAAGATTCAATAATTGGTAGTACTGGATAGGATTATTGATACTATATAGGCTGTGAATAGAAAAGGCAGGATAAAAAGCACAGAACAAACATTCGAATTGTTCTGTACTTTTTTTTTATACTTTGTTATAATCATGCATAGATGAAAAGATAGGAAAAAGCACATAATATCAATAGATCAGATAGAAATATTTGAATGATTTCGTATAGGGAGAAGTTTTATGGATCATTTTGAATTAGTATCAGAATATGAGCCAACGGGGGATCAGCCACAGGCGATAAAGAAGCTTACCAAAGGATTTCAGGAAGGAAATCAGTTTGAGACACTTTTAGGTGTTACAGGTTCAGGTAAGACATTTACAATGGCCAATATTATACAGAATTTAAATAAACCAACATTGATCTTAGCACATAATAAGACATTGGCGGCTCAGTTATATAGTGAGTTTAAGGCATTTTTTCCACATAATGCAGTGGAATATTTTGTTTCTTATTATGATTATTATCAGCCGGAAGCGTATGTTCCTTCAACGGATACTTATATAGAAAAGGATTCTTCAGTCAATGATGAGATTGATAAGTTACGACACAGTGCGACAGCAGCATTGATCGAACGTAAAGACGTGATCGTTGTATCAAGTGTATCATGTATTTATGGAATCGGTAGCAAGGAAAGTTATTCTGAGATGATGATCTCTCTAAGACCTGGAATGATCAAAGACAGGGATGAGGTGATCGATGATCTGATCAATATTCAGTATGTGAGAAGTGAACTTGATTTTAAGAGAGGTACTTTCAGAGTTAAGGGAGATGTGTTAGAGATTCTGCCGGTATCTACATTTGAGGATGCGGTCAGAGTTGAATTCTTTGGAGATGAGATCGACCGGATTGTGGAATTTGATGTTTTAACTGGAGAAGTAAAGCGCAGCCTGAACTTTGTTGCCATTTTCCCTGCATCTCATTATGTTGTCCCACAGGAGCAGATTGAACGTGCAATCAAAGGAATTAAGGAAGAACTTGCTGAACAGGTAGCATATTTTAAGGAACATGACCAGCTGATCGAGGCACAGAGAATTGCAGAGCGGACGAATTTTGATATTGAGATGTTGAGAGAGACTGGATTCTGTTCTGGAATTGAAAACTACTCCAGACATTTGGCAGGGTTAGAGCCGGGACAGCCGCCAAGTACACTGATCGATTTCTTTGGCGATGATTTTTTGATGATCATTGACGAGTCGCATATCACAGTTCCGCAGATCGGAGGAATGTATGCAGGAGACCAGTCAAGAAAGTCAACATTGGTAGACTTTGGATTCCGCCTTCCATCCGCAAAGGATAACCGTCCTCTGGAATTTGGCGAGTTTGAACAGAAGATCGACCAGATGTTATTTGTATCTGCGACACCGGGCAAATACGAAGAAGAACATGAGTTGTTAAGAGCAGAACAGATCATAAGGCCGACCGGATTGTTAGATCCAGCGATCGATGTACGTCCGGTGGAAGGACAGATTGATGATCTGTTAGGAGAGATTCATAAAGAAACAGATAAGGGCAATAAAGTACTTGTCACAACTCTGACAAAGCGTATGGCAGAAGAACTGACTGATTATATGCGTGAAGTCGGTATCAGGGTCAAATATTTACATTCCGATATTGATACGTTAGAACGAATTGAGATTGTAAGAGATTTAAGAATGGGAGTCTTTGATGTGTTAGTTGGAATCAACCTGTTAAGAGAAGGACTGGATATTCCAGAGATCACACTCGTGGCAATCCTTGATGCAGACAAAGAAGGATTCCTGCGTTCCGAGACTTCTCTTGTACAGACGATCGGACGTGCAGCGAGAAATAGTGAGGGTCATGTCATTATGTATGCAGATAATATGACAGATTCCATGCATGCAGCGATCACAGAGACAGAACGAAGACGAACGATTCAGGATGAATATAACAAGGAACATGGAATTACACCGCAGACGATCAAGAAAGATATCAGAGATCTGATCAAGATATCTGATGAACACGAAGAAGAGACGGGCCAATATGAAAAAGATATGGAATCCATGTCTAAGAAAGAATTAAAAGAAGTGATCGAGCGGTTAAGCAAGAAGATGAATCAGGCAGCAGCAGAATTAAACTTTGAATTAGCTGCACAGTTAAGAGATGAATTGAAAGAATTTAAGATCGCATATCAGGAATATGACGATTAGATCCGTGATGATTGAATCCACGGATTTTACATGATAGATGAGTAAGAGTTTACAGATTAGGAGCTTATAGATGAAGAAAGAGATGATCCGCATCAAAGGTGCGAGAGAAAACAACTTAAAGAATATAGATCTGGAAGTGCCGAGGAACCAGTTCGTTGTATTTACAGGATTAAGTGGTTCTGGGAAATCTTCGCTGGCATTTGACACGATCTATGCAGAAGGACAGAGAAGATATATGGAATCATTATCTTCTTATGCAAGACAGTTCTTAGGACAGATGGAGAAACCAGATGTGGACAGCATTGAAGGATTATCACCTGCAATTTCCATCGACCAGAAATCAACAAACCGCAATCCAAGATCTACGGTGGGAACTGTCACAGAGATTTATGATTATTTTCGATTATTATATGCAAGGGTAGGAATTCCACACTGTCCAAAGTGTGGAAAACCGATCAGCAAACAGACTGTTGATCAGATGGTAGACCGTCTGATGCAGTTGGAAGAACGAACCAGAATCCAGCTTCTGGCACCAATCGTGCGTGGAAGAAAAGGAGAACACGCCAAGGTGTTCCAGAATGCGAAGAAAAGTGGTTATGTCCGTGTCAGAGTGGATGGCAATGTCTATGATCTGTCAGAAGATATTCCGATGGAGAAGAACAAGAAACATAACATTGAGATCGTGGTAGACCGTTTAGTGATCAAACCGGGAATCGAGAAACGTCTGACAGATTCCATCGAGACAACACTCGATCTTGCAGACGGACTGATGACAGTGGATGTGATCGGCGGAGAACCAATGAACTTCAGTCAGAGTTTTTCATGCCCAGATTGTGATATCAGCATCGATGAAGTAGAACCAAGAAGCTTTTCGTTTAATAATCCATTTGGTGCGTGTCCAGTATGCCATGGGCTTGGATACAAGATGGAGTTTGATGTAGATTTAATGATCCCAGACCAGAAATTAAGTATCGCAGAAGGGGCGATCCAGGTATTTGGATGGCAGTCATCAACGGATAAGAAGAGTTATACAAGAGCGATTTTAGATGCACTGGCAAGGGAATATCATTTTGACCTGGAAACGCCATTTAAAGATTATCCGCAGGAAGTAAAAGATGTCTTGTTATATGGAACAGGCGGAAGAGAAGTCAAAGTCTATTACAAAGGCCAGAGAGGCGAAGGTGTCTATGATGTAGCATTTGAAGGTATCATCAAGAATGTCGGACGAAGATACCGCGAAGCATCTCAGAATATGAAAGCAGAATATGAGACATTTATGACGATCACACCATGTGATGAGTGCCACGGACAGCGTCTGAAGCAGGAATCACTGGCTGTCACAGTTGCAGATAAGAATATTGCGGAGATGTGTGATATGTCTGTCGGTGAGATGGTATCATTTCTAGAGACAATGGAGCTAAGCGACCGTCAGAAGATGATCGGAGAACAGGTATTAAAAGAGATCAAAGCAAGAATTGGTTTCCTGAATGATGTGGGTCTTGATTATCTGACACTATCAAGGGCAACCGGAACATTATCCGGAGGAGAAGCCCAGAGAATCCGTCTGGCAACACAGATTGGTTCTGGGCTGGTGGGAGTCGCATATATTCTTGACGAGCCAAGTATCGGACTTCATCAGAGAGATAATGACAAACTGATTCGCACATTAAAGAACCTGCGTGACTTAGGAAATACACTGATCGTCGTAGAACATGATGAAGATACAATGCTGGCAGCAGACTATATTGTAGATATCGGTCCGAAAGCCGGAGAATATGGCGGAGAGGTTGTTGCAACAGGAACTGCAAAGCAGATCATGAAGAATAAGAAATCCATTACGGGAGCTTATCTAAGTGGTAAGATCAAGATTCCAGTACCTGAGGTAAGAAGAGAACCAACGGGATTTTTAAAAGTGATCGGTGCACAGGAGAATAACCTGAAGAATATCGACGTAGAAATTCCACTTGGAATCTTTACCTGTGTCACAGGAGTTTCCGGATCAGGCAAGAGTTCCTTAGTTAACCAGATCCTGTACAAACGTCTGGCAAAAGAATTAAACAGAGCCAAGACCAAACCGGGACTGCACAAAGATATTGAAGGATTCGACCAGTTAGACAAGATCATTGCAATTGACCAGTCACCGATCGGAAGAACACCAAGATCCAACCCTGCTACTTATACAGGAGTCTTTGATCAGATCAGGGATCTTTTTGCGATGACAAAAGATGCGAAAGCGAAAGGATATAACAAAGGAAGATTCAGTTTCAACAAGAAAGGCGGACGATGCGAAGCCTGTGCAGGAGACGGAATTATCAAGATCGAGATGCATTTCCTTCCAGATGTCTATGTACCATGCGAAGTATGCCATGGAAAGCGCTACAACAGAGAGACACTGGAAGTCAAATACAAAGGAAAAAGTATCTACGATGTTCTGAACATGACCGTCGAAGAAGCATGTGACTTCTTCTCTAATATCCCATCCATCAGTCGTAAGATGGAGACATTAAGGGATGTAGGATTAGGTTATATCCGTTTAGGACAGCCATCCACAGAATTGTCCGGAGGAGAAGCCCAGAGAATCAAACTAGCAGCAGAACTAAGCAAACGAAGCACTGGAAAGACAATCTATATTCTGGACGAACCAACAACAGGACTTCACTTTGCAGATGTTCATAAGCTGGTAGACATTCTTGCAAGATTGACAGAAGGGGGCAACACAGTGATCGTTATAGAACATAATCTGGAAGTGATCAAGACAGCAGATTATATTATCGATATGGGACCAGAAGGAGGTTCCGGAGGCGGAACTGTTGTGGCAGCAGGAACACCGGAAGAGATTTGTAAGGTGGAGGAATCTTATACGGGACAGTATTTGAAGGGAATACTTGAGAGGTGAATTTTGATTGTAACGGTAGTCTTGCGTTAATGTGACAGAAATAAGATAAGAACAAATATTTATCATATATCGGTGGCAACACGCATATTTTAAGAGCGTTTTTTACAAATCGCTGATCCGCGCCTGTTCCTTTGATAACTCCTTGGCTGCGAGCCAAAATGCCCGCAGCTACAGTCAAACAATCAACCACAGGGCGCTGCGAATTTGTAAAAAACGCACTTAAAATCTGCTAATCGTTGCCACCGATATATGATAAATATTTGTTCTTATCTTATTTCTGTCACATAAAGCGGAAGACTATTCAAATCACCACACGGTGTGTATGGAGAACGGTATTGGCTGATGATTTTTGTATTCGTGAACGGAAGGTCAAAGAAACTTATGATCACCGATTTGACGAGATGTTTGAGAAAGCTTTTTAAATTCACCTGCAAGCTTTGAAAACTAAGATTCATAAACTTCCGATTATGAATACAAGAATTAATAGCCAATACCGTTTAACATACACACCCGTAGTGGTTTGAATAGCCTTCTATGTTATTATTTCGTTTTTCTCATATGCACATTAACGACTACCCTTCAAACCACAAAATTAAAATTCAGGTGTGCAACTTTTGTAAAAAAAACTTCTTTTTCTTTTATCTTATGTAAATCTCCGTACGGAGTTAAGATATAACTGTCAAAAGGAACAGGAAACAAAAAACAAAGACATTGGCCAAAAGTCTTATAAGTTGATTTAAGAGCAAAAAGGAGTTAAAATCATGAAAAAACAGGTAAGTATCACAAAAGCAGTTAAATATGTTATCAATTCAACAGATGAAAAACACACATTACTTGGAATCGGACCAATGTCTGAAAACTTCTTAAGAGCATCATTAGAGATTTCTAAAGAAAAAGACTTCCCACTGATGTACATCGCAAGCCGTAATCAGGTAGATGCTTACAAATTTGGTGGTGGTTATGTATTCCATGCAGATCAGAAGAAATTCAGAGATAAGATCGAAGCGATCTGTGAAGAGATCGGATATGACAATGCATACTATCTGTGCAGAGATCATGGTGGACCATGGCAGAGAGATAAAGAAAGAAATGATCATCTTCCAGAAGCTGAAGCAATGGAAATCGCAAAAGAATCTTACAAAGAAGATATCTTAAACGGATTCGATTTATTACATATTGACCCAACAAAAGATCCAGACGAAATGTGCAAAGTCGTAGACATCGACGTAGTATTCAACAGAACAGTTGAACTGATCGAATATTGCGAGCAGGTAAGAAAAGAATATGGAATCGAAAAAGAAATTGCTTATGAAGTAGGAACAGAAGAAACAAGCGGTGGTCTTACATCCTTAGATACTTATGAAGGATTTATCAAACGAATCAAAGAATATACAGAAGAACACAACCTGCCAATGCCAATCTTCATCGTTGGACAGACAGGAACATTAACAAGACTTACAAAGAACGTAGGACACTTTAACTATGAAAACTCTAAGACATTAAGTGAAGTAGCTAAGAAATACGGAGTTGGATTAAAAGAACATAATGGAGATTATTTAAGCGAAGCAAAATTACTTGCACATTTACCATTAGGAATCACAGCTATGAACGTAGCACCAGCATTTGGAACAATCGAGACAAGAGCATTATTAGAATTATTAGATGTGGAAGACAAATTTGCTGAACTTGGACAGATCAAAGATCCATCTAACTTAAGAGAAGCATTAACACATGATTCTATCTATTCAATGAAATGGAAGAAATGGTTAACAGATGAAGTTGACATGTCTAACCTGGAAGCATTAGATGATGCTACAAAATTACAGATCACAGAATTATGTGGACATTATACATTCTCAAATGATGATGTAGCAAAAGAAATTGACAAATTATATGAGAATCTTGCAGCACTCAAGATCGATGGAAAACGTTTTGTCATTGAAAAATTAAAAGAAGAAATGGAAAAACACGTAAGATGCTTTAACATGGAAGGTCTTACAACAAAGATCATGAATGCAGAAGACTAATTAAGAAGGTCAAAACATACAAAGACAAGAGATCAGAGCAGGAGAATCATATGAGGAAGTTATGAAATCATAATCTAAGGAAGATTTCAGGGAGGGAAAATTCATATGGTAAAAGGAAGAATGCTGAACGTTATCAAATATCTGGAGAAACACAGAGAAACCGGATATCGTCAGATCGCAGAGGCAATGGATGAGACAACAAGAGCAATACGCTATGATATTGACAAGATCAATGACGAGCTGTCTCTGCAGAAACTTCCATTGATAGAAAAATTACCAAAAGGGAAGCTTGAAGTACCGGAAAATCTTGATTTATCCATATTTCTTGAGGACAATGAATTTGTTTTCTCCTCAAAAGAACGAATCAAGATTCTCTGCTTGATGATCCTATTTGATACAACAAATCTGAATATTAGAAAATTAAGTGAAATCTTACAGGTTTCCAGAAGATCAATACAAAATGACATCGAAGAAATACAAAAAGAATTAGAAGAAGATGACATTTATCTTGAATATAAAAATGGATTTTATCTTATAGAAAAATCAGATAAATCTTACGAAATCCGAAGCCGGGAGATCAGAAGTCATGTCAAAACATTATACAAAACACGCTTAACAACTACATACGAAGCATATATAAAGAATCTGATCTATAAAATATTTTTACCGGTCGATCTAAATGAATTGTTTTTATGGATTGATGGATTATTGAAGAAAACAGGGTGGATCTTCAGTGATCAGTCATTTAAATGGTATGTTGCCAATATCTGCACATTCACATGGTATATGATCAAAGATAAAAAATTACCGGAAAAAGAATGGGGTAAAACGGGCGAAATTGGTGATAGTCTCAAAGATTATGAAAAGTGTATTGGAAAAATTCTTGATCATAAACAAAGTGAGATTCTGGCAGGTTTTGAGAAATATACAAACAAATATGTCCATCTTGAAGTTACAGATAATCTGATGAATATCGAAGATCTTGCAGAAATGCTGATCAGCAAAATGCAGGAATCTTTAAGAATCGAATTTGATCAGGATGGAATATTAATTAAAGGACTCTTGAATCATCTTGGGCCGATGATTGACAGAATCAAGGGAAATGTACAGTTACACGATGATGTAAGCCAGTTTATTCCAGACAAGTACCAATACGTCTATGTCGCATTAAAGAAAATATTGGTAAAAGACACACTGCTTTGTCATCTGACTGAAAATGAAGAAATTTATCTGGCAATTTATTTTATCGGAAGCTTGAGAAGAATGCAGAAGAATTCATATATGAATGTGCTTTTGATTTGTGGGTACGGCTATGGAACAACAGCAGTTGTGAAGGATGCATTATTAAACAGCTATCAGGTATTTGTGAAGAAATCAATATCCGCATATCAGGTGAAGCATTTTGCTGAGTGGGCAGACATAGATGTTGTCATCTCAACAGTGGATGTAGAACTTCCAGTAGATAAACCATTTGCCAAGGTAAATATCATTTTCAATAATGATGATTACATCAAATTAGATCTTTTGGGATTACAGAAAAGGAATGTATTAACAAATTATTTCGCAATAGAGAGAAGACTTGATTTTTTAAATGACGAAGACAAGCAAAGAGTTATGGCAGTTATCAAAGAAGAATTGGGATATAAAGAAGTCAGAATGCCGACAAAATTCAAGACATTAAGCGATCTTCTTACAGAAAATGATATCCAGTGTATTAAAAAGATTGATGACTGGAGAGATGCTGTCAGACAGTCAACACAGATTTTGAAACGTCATGGAAATGATGGAGAAATATACTGTAAAAATGTAATAGAAGGGATTGAAGTACGAGGATTTTATTCTGTTACAGACCAGGTATTTGCATTGCTTCATGGTAGTGAAAATGCGGGAATTCAGATTAGTTGTATGAGTTTACTGATTAGTGAAGAGCCAGTCAGATTTGGAGAAAAAGAAGTAAATCTTATTTTCTGCCTGGCAAGCCGGGATAAGAAAGAGCACATTCCGGTTGTTACAAGATTGATGCGGATGATCAGTACGACAGATTTTATTAAACGATTAAAAGAATGCAGAACGCCAAGCGATGCAATGTCTGTCATCCGGGATTGTGAAAAGGAGGTAGAACAACATGCAGCCAATCATTAAGAAAGAAAATATTTTGTTTGATGTTGACGCAAAGGACAAGGCAGACATGATCGAACAAATGGTTGAAGTGTTCGACAAAGAAGGATATTTAAGCGATAAAGAACAGTTCCATAAAGATGTTTTAGCAAGAGAAGAAGTATTTTCAACATATATTGGATTTGGAATCGGAATTCCACACGGAAAAAGCAGCGGAGCAATTGATGCAGGTCTTTGCGTGGCAAAACCAAAGAATCCAGTTGTATGGGCAGATGATGAAAAAGTAGATTTTATCATTATGATCGCAGTCAGTGATGAAGGAAAAGGAGAATTACATCTTCAGTTGTTATCAAAACTTTCCAGATTAATGATGCATGAAGATTTCCGTAATGAGTTAAAGAACGGAAGCAAAGAAGAAGTATATGAAACACTCATTAAGAATCTGGAGGTGGAATAAATGAAAAATGCATTAAAAGATGTTCAGAAACATTTGATGACAGCAACATCCTATATGATCTTATTCGTAGTACCTGGTGGTATCTTCTACGCATTATCGATTATGATGAATGGAAAAGCAGCTGTTCCAACGGAAGGATTAGCATTACAAATCAATCAGATCGGTGCCGCAGGACTTGCATTATTTATTCCAGCTCTAGGTGGTTATATCGCATTTAGTATCGCGGATAAGGCAGGTATCGGACCTGGATTTATCGGAGCTTATTTAGCAAGAGAAATCGGAGCAGGATTCTTAGGTGGAATCTTAGCAGGATTTATTGCAGGATACACTGTAAAAGCATTAAAGAAGATCAAATTACCAACAGCATATAAAGCACTTGGAAATATCTTTATTTATCCATTAGTAGGAACCTTAGTTTCAGGTGGAGTTATCGTATTTTTATTAGGACAGCCGATCGCAGCCTTTATGAATTGGATGACAGCAGCTTTAAATGGTATGTCAGGAGCAGCCAAAGCACCACTTGGAATGTTATTAGGAGCCATGGTCGGAGTTGACATGGGTGGACCAATCAACAAAGTAGCATACACATTTGCACAGACACAGGTTGATACATTGCCATATTTGATGGGTGGTGTAGGAGCAGCCGGAGCCGTTCCTCCAATCGGAATAGGACTAGCAACGATTCTATTTAAAAAGAAATTCTCAGAAGATGAAAGAGGATCAGGAAAAGCAGCCATCGTCATGGGATGCATGGGAATCACAGAAGGAGCAATCCCATTTGCAACAGCAGACCCTGTCCGCATGATTCCAATTTATACATTAGGATCAGCAATTGCATGTATGTCAGGTTTCTTATTCGGAGCAATCAACCATGTACCATGGGGCGGACTGATCGTTTTACCAGTCGCAGAACACAGACTTGGATATTTTGCAGCAGTTATGATCGGAGCACTTGTTGTTGCCATATTAACAGGACTGTTAAAGAAAGATTATGTACCAGAAGAACCAGCAGCAATCGACGAAGACATCGAATTATCATTTGAAGACTTTTAAACAAAAATATGAAACGTAAAATAAAATCAATTCACAAGATCAGGAGGTAAAATCATGAAAGTAGTAGGAGTTACAGCATGTCCATCAGGAGTTGCGCATACATATATGTCAGCAGAAGCATTAGTCTTAGCAGGAGAAAAATATGGAGTTGATGTAAAAATCGAAACACAGGGAAGTGGTGGAATTGAGAATACGTTAACACCAGAAGACATCAAAGAAGCAGCTTGCGTTATCCTTTCTACAGACGTAGCGATCCAGGGAGAAGAAAGATTCCATGGAAAGAAAGTCATGAGAATGGGAGTTCAGGATCTGATGAAAAAAGCAGAGCCTATCATGAAGAAGATCAAAGAAACATTTGACAAATAATAGAAAAGAAGACTGTGAAATTATTGCCATATCAACAGTTCTCAAATCAAATAAAATCAACTATAATAGGAACTATCAAGGAATGATGGTTCCTATTGTAGTATAAGGATAAAGACATCACAGACAGGAGATGGAAATATGAACGTAAGCTCAACATTTAAATTAAACAATGGAAATGAAATACCAGTCATAGCACTTGGAAGCTGGGACAGCCGCGGGGATGAAGCATATCATGCTTGTCTTGATGCATTATCATCAGGCTATCGTCATATAGACACAGCGGCTTATTACGAGAATGAATCCTTGGTTGGAGCAGCAGTCAGAGATTGCAAGATTCCAAGAGAAGAGATTTTTGTGACAAGCAAGATGTGGTACGAAGATATGGTAGAAGGCAGACAGGAAGCAGCATTCGAAAAGACATTAAAAGAATTAGGCCTTGAATATCTGGATATGTATTTATTACACTGGCCGATCAATGATGTGGCAGGTTCATGGAAAGTCCTTGAGAAATATTATGAACAGGGATTGATCAAGAATATCGGAGTCAGCAATTTCCGTCCAAAACATTTAAAACAATTAGAGGCAACGGCAAATATTGCACCAGCAGTTAACCAGATCGAGATTTGTCCATTTCTTGTACAGGAAGAGACTGTAAATTACTGTAAAGAACATGATATTATTGTGGAAGCATGGGGACCTCTGGGCAAAGGAAGACAGCTTTCAGAACCAGAAATCACAGCACTTGCACAGAAATACAATAAAACACCAGCACAGATCATCTTACGCTGGCATTTCCAGAGAGGGATCGTAAGCCTTCCAAAATCCGTCCATAAAGAAAGAATCGTTCAGAATGCAGATATCTTTGATTTTGAATTATCAAAGGAAGATATGCAGATCATGGCATCTATGGATTTGAGAGAATCAACAGGCAGAGGATATCCTGAACAATACGAGTATTAGGCTGGAAATTTTATAAAGTTATTTTTTAGAAGGGTGTAAGCCCTTCTTTTGTTATGCCATAATTTCTGTATAATAAAAACTGGCACCATTAAAAATAAAAAAACTGGCTATTTTAAAAATACCAACATTCGGATAAATTATAACACAATAAAGGAACGCAGCGTACTTGAAAAACTATATATAATCAAAGAAAACAGAAAGTGAGGAAAACAAAATGAAAGAAAATAAAGTACAGTTTATTGCAGTCACAGCAATGGCAGTTGCATTAACTTATGTATTTACAGCATTCGTTAACGTAAGATTACCAATCGCAGCTAACGGAGGTTTGATCCATTTAGGAAATGTACCTTTATTTATTATGGCAATCTTATTTGGAAAGAAAACAGGAGCAATCGCCGGTGGTGTTGGAATGGGATTATTTGACCTGTTATCCGGATGGACGGCATGGGCACCATTTACATTTGTTATCGTTGGTATCATGGGATATGTTGTAGGAGCTATGACAGAGAAACATGATCAGTATGGATGGAAAGTAGCAGCGATCTTCGCAGCATTTGTAATTAAGATCGTTGGATACTATATCGCAGAGATCATCCTTTATGGAAACTTTGTTGCACCGATGACTTCCGTACCTGGAAATGTCGTACAGATTGCAGTAGCAGCAGTTGTTGTACTGATCGTAATCGAACCAATCGAGATTGCAGTTAAGAAAATTGGAATTACACAGTTCGCATAGAAATTAAACATACCGGGGTTGCAGAAGCATTTTACAGTGCAGTGATCCCGGTATCTTAAATTATAAAAATAAAAAAGAAAGTGAGCGACGAATATGAGCAAATATAAGATCATGACACCCGGACCCGTTCAGGTACCGGAAAATGTAAGACTGGCAAGAAGCCTTTCTACAACAAATGCAGATTTAGATCCACAGTTTTATGATGAGTACAAAGAAACATGCGAGCTGATCAGCGAATTACTTCATACCAAAAATGAAACACTGATCTTAAGCGGAGAAGGAATTCTTGGATTAGAAGCAGCATGCGCCTCCATGACAGAACCAGGAGACAGAGTTTTAATCCTCGACAATGGAATTTACGGAGCAGGGTTTGCAGACTTCGTATCCATGTATGGCGGAACCCCTGTAATGTATACCAAAGATTATAAAAATGCATTTGATGTAAATGAATTAGATGCATATCTTAAGGAAGATCATGACTTTAAATACGCAACCGTTGTTCACTGCGATACACCAAGCGGAATGTTAAATGACATTCACAAAATCTGTCCATTATTAAAATCCTATGGAATTATGACAGTCGTTGATTCAGTATCCGGAATGTTTGGAAATGAAGTTGATGTTGACAAAGCACAGATCGACTTATTATGCGGCGGCTCACAAAAAGCCGTTTCAGCCCCTCCGGGACTTACATTCGTAACAATCAGTGATGAAGCAAAGAAAGCAATGGAAAACAGAAAAACACCAATTGCATCATTCTACTGCAATCTGACAATATTCAAAGACTACTATAAAAACCTCTGGTTCCCATATACAATGCCGATCAGCGATATCTATGGCCTAAAAGCAGCAATGGACAATATCGCCGCAGACAAAGACCTGATCAAACGCCATGCAAAGATTGCAAATGCAACAAGAGAAGCATTAAAAGAATTCGGAATCAAACTGCATTTAGAAAGCGGATTTTCAGATACCGTTACCGTATTCGACGTACCAGAAGGAATGACAGCAGACGATATTCTTAAGAGAATGCGCGAAGAACATGGCATCATGTTGGCAGGATCTTTCGGAGAACTAGCAGGAAAAGTCATCCGAATCGGACACATGGGCGCAAGCGCAAATGTCGGAGATATGCTGGAAGTTATGGCTGGGCTTGAGGAAACTCTGCGGTATTTTGGATGGGGAAGTGAAGAATCTTTGTTGAAGAGCTTCCATGATAAATTGTAATTTGAAAGGTAGTCGTGGGGATTGTATATGAGAAAAACGAAATAATAACATAGAGGATCCAGACCAGAAATTTTGCTCGCCGTTTTGAACGGTCGCTGATTCGCGAACTTTCCTTCGATAACTCGCGTTCTAAGGTACTGAAACCAGTAGTCTTTGACGCTCAAACAATCGACCAAGTTCGCTGCGAACCGTTCAAAACGACGGCAAAATTTCAATGGTTCTGGATCTTCTATGTTATTATTTCGTTTTTCTCATATACACGGACGGATATTCAAACCACTACGAGTGTGTATGGAGAACGTTATTGGTCGTCAATTTAGATACTTGCAGACGGAAGATTTGAGGATTTGAGAAATTAGGAAGTCACTATAGGAGGTTTCTTAAGACCTGCAGACATTAAGGGGATAAACACTGGTTACAATAAATTACATATAATAATACAAAGAATAGAAAAGGAAAAACATATGAATATAAGAACTGCAACAATTAAGGATTTAGAGGCAGTAACAGCTGTAGAAGCGGAATGCTTTCCACAAGCAGAAGCAGCGACGAAAGAGGAATTGGCAGAACGATTAAAATACTATGCGGATCACTTCTGGTTGATGTTTGATGGGGATAAATTAATTGCTTTTGTAGATGGATTTGTAACGGATGAAAAAGATCTAACAGATGAGATGTATGCAAAAGCAGACCTACACAACCCAAATGGTGCGTGGCAGATGATCTTTGGGGTGAATACGATACCTTCTTACAGAAGACACGGTTATGCAGGAGAACTGATCAAATGCGCAATCGAAGATGCGAAAGCACAGGGAAGAAAAGGGTTGGTACTTACCTGTAAGGATCATCTGGTGCATTATTATGCGAAATTTGGATTTGTGAATGAAGGCGTGTCTGGGTCTGAACATGGCGGGGTTGTTTGGAATCAGATGCGGTTAGAATTTTGATTTTGTGGGTAAATTGGCCAACTGAAGTCTTTCTGTATATGATAAAAAATAAATAATGCTGCTTTTCCAGACCATTATTTATTTTTTCTCATATACAATCCCCACGACTCCTATTCAAATTAGTACTGTCGGTACTGGCACTATGCCTTTTATTCACGCACAAGATCTATGCCTCGGAAAGCCAGCCGTCAAGTAAGAACTACACTTATCTATCAGACATTTCATACGACAAAGACAAATCATTTGCGGCAAGCGGCCACAGCATTCATATCGATGAAAATGATTCCAATCAAATGCTTACATTAAAAGTGAATGGAAAAAGCCAATCCTATATCAAAGGACTCTGCGCATGGGCGACTTCAGAGATTGTTTATGATCTAAAAGATTATGACTATGACTATTTTACAGCAGATCTTGGGGTTGATATCAGCGAACAGAGTAATTATTTTAACACAGGAGTAAGATTTTATATTTACACATCCGATGATGGGGAAAGTTGGACGGAGAAATATAAGTCTGATACACTTTATGGATGGAGTGAAGCAGATGCGGTTAAGATCGATATTAAAAATGCAAAATATTTAAAATTAACAGCAGATGATAACAGTGCGAACTGGTGGGCTGCATGGTATGATGAAGCTGTCTATGCGAATGCAAAACGGATTAAAGAAGACTATAAAGAAGACACTTCAGATATAGCAGTGATCAAAACTGTTGATACTTACGATAAAGAACTAAAACAACAAGCTATGGAACAAAGTACAGTGATCTTTACCGCAAGATGATATTATCTCTATCCCTAACAGCGTCAGGAAAGAATTATTTCTTTTTTGACGGGACACAGGTATCTGATTCAGTGACAAGATATCAGATTTACAAAGATCTTCGTATGCACAAAGGACAAGATCAGGAACTGATTCAGAATCAGGTTTTTGAATCGCTGTCTGTGGAGGACTTTCTAAGACAGGAAGCTGTATCTGGGGAACCTACAAAGGACTTCCAATAGGTCTGTATGTGAATGATCTGGAAAATCAGTTAATCGGAAATCCAACAGGATTGGAATGGAAATACACAGAAGAAGATACATGGGCATCTTACACAGAAGAACAGCCGGATTTAAGCGGAGACAAAACACTGATCGTAAGAGCAGCAGCAACAGGAATTTATCAGGCAGATACCAAGACAACGACCTATCAGTTTACAAAAGATGGCACAGATGCTATACAGAAATATATTTCAATCAAACATTTGTCCATTGAAAAAGCATCTTCAGAACAAAGTAATAAAGGCGATTACGCCCAAAATGCGATTGATGGCAATATTAATACTTTATGGCATACTGTCTACGATGGATCTGACCAGGAAAAATCGATTACGATAAAATTAGATGAACCAGTTTATTTATCAGCATTTGAATACGTGCCAAGACAGATCGGAGTAAATGGACGAACAAGAGATGGAATCCTGTATGTAAGCAGCAACGGCGAAGATTGGACAGAAGCCGCCAGTGTTACAGAATGGGCAAACAATACACAATGGAAGAAGATTACGTTACAGGAATCTGTGAAAATCCAATATGTAAAATTCGTAACAACGAAAAACTGGGGAAATGGAAATTATGCCTCTGCAGCCATGATCAATCTGTACGAAGACGAAACAACAAAAGTAACTACGACAGCAAGTAAGAAAACTACAGAATGCAAAACAACATACACAAACAAACCAACGCAAATAACAATAAAAGCACCAGGAAGAGCAACGATCAAAACCATTAAAAAAGGTAAAAGAAAAGCCCAGTTGAAATGGAAAAAAGTCAGCAAGGCAAAAGGTTACATGATTCAGTACTCTACCTCCAAGAAGTTTAAACGCAGTCAGACAAAGAAAAAATATACAACAAAAACGAGTCTGACAGTGAAGAAGCTGAAATCCAAGAAGACTTATTACTTTAGAATTAAGGCTTATACGAAAGGTGCTGCGAATAAGAAGGTTTATTCAAAGAACTGGAGTAAGGTTAAGAAATGTAAAATTTGATTTTGTGTTGTTTACGCCGATAGGTTGTTGACGTATAAATCGGAACAGAAAAATTAATCGTAGGGATCTGAAAAACGAATTCCACTTAACGGAGTTTTGGCAGGTCGCTTATCCGCAAGCTTTCCATGTGAACTCGCTGCGCTCAAACAGCACACCAAGCTTGCTGCGAACCTGCCAAAGCTCCTATGGAATTCTATCATTTCAGCCCCCTACGATTAATTTTTCTGTCCCATCCACAATAAACCAACAACACCCGATATCCTTGAGTTTCCGCAAAATGTAATTCTAAAATAGTTAAATTCCCCCAAAGTGCCAA
>ERZ826242.1108-NODE-1108-length-31928-cov-12.657861_pt1 | contig 31928 bp, 37 predicted proteins | sample MGYA00519871_ERZ826242 | MGnify/ENA primary metagenome ERZ826242 (study PRJEB31778, sample SAMEA3449226) | human gut metagenome | biome: human gut; feature: human-associated habitat; material: faeces | place: United Kingdom | collected 2010/2012 ...
CCCCTATTGTCAATAATTTCAACTTAAATCCACAAAAAAACTACTTATTTTTCTTATAAGTAGTTCTCTTAATATATTTAACATTCCAAGTCATATTATCAAAAAGGGCATTTATTTTATTTATATTCATTTCTCTCACCGCCTCTATCCTATCACACATTAATCCCTAAAACATCATATTCGACAATACTAGCTAAAATTAGAACTTTATAAAAATTTATAGCCAAAAAATCATATTTATAGTATAATTAAAATGGTGTTAATATGAAATATCCTGATGGTACAAAAAAGAGTTACAAAATATATAATACATATGCTAATAGAGGAATGAATTTAGAAAGTGATATTAGTGAAAGTAATAACTATTACCGAAACAATAATATCGCCATTATTTATAAAAAACCAACTCCTATCACTATTGCAAAAGTTGACTATCCATCAAGATTAGAAGCTGTAATTAAAGAAGGCTACTTTAAAACACCTTCAACGACCGACTATAATGGAATTTATAAGGGAAAATATATTGATTTTGAAGCTAAAGAAACAAAGCATAAAACTTCTTTTCCTTTAAGTAACATTCACAGTCATCAAATAAAACATTTAGAGTCTATTTATAGACACGGTGGGATCGGATTTATTATTGTTAGATTTACAAACCTAAATGAAACATATTTACTAACAATTGAAAAGTTAATTGATTTTTCAAATAATAACAAACGTAAGTCTATACCACTAGAATATTTTAAATCAGCGGGGTATATAATTAAAGATAAGTACAATCCACGAGTAGACTATCTTAAAATTATTGATGAATTGTATTTTGACGGAGGTAATTAATGAAAGAAAGACTTCAAGATATAATTAAATTTTTGAAAAGAAAACCAGCACGACTAGGCGTACTACTTTTTAGTATTGTCTTGCTTATTATAGGTTCATTCTTTTTTAACTTTTTCTTAATTTTACTAATTGCTATAGCTTTAAACTTATTATGGGTAATTCCTTACATTCAAAAGGAAAAACATAAAAAATTAAACCAACCAAGAACACCAATCATTGAAGCTAAAGACGAAACAATTTTAGAAAGTAGTGATAATATGAAAAAAACAAGTCGCCCCAATAAAAATAAATCAAATAAGAAGAAAAAAGGAAAAATTGTTTTATTAGTCCTTTTATCAATGTTTATCTTTTTCGTTGTTGCCGCAATTATCTTCTTTGCATACATCGCATTAAGTGCTGGCAAGTTCGACCCTGATAAGCTTTATACTAAAGAAGCAAGTACTTTATATGATAATCAAGGTAAAGAATTTGCTCAATTAGGTTCAGAAATGCGCCAAAAAATCAAATACGATGAAATGTCTGAAGAACTAATAAACGCCGTTGTTGCTACGGAAGATTCAAGATTTTTCCAACATAACGGTTTTGATCTACCACGTTTCTTAAAAGCCTCTGTTGGGCAAGCATTAGGTCAAAACGCAGGTGGAGCATCTACTCTAACCATGCAAGTTTCTAAAAACCAATTCACTTCAACTACTTCAAGTGGATTTGCAGGAATTAAACGTAAATTTACCGATATATATATGTCTATCTTCCAAATAGAACGTAACTATTCAAAAGAAGAAATCTTAGAGTTCTATGTTAACTCATACTATTTAGGAAGTGGTGCTTATGGTGTCGAACAAGCCGCAAAAACTTACTTTAATAAAAGCGCTAAAGAATTAAATTTATCAGAAGCCGCTATGATTGCCGGTATGTTCCAATCACCAGTTACTTATGATCCAAACATTAACCCAGATAAAACAGAAGAACGCCGTCAAATCGTTTTAAAATTAATGAAACGTCATGGATACATAAATGACGAAGAATACAACATGGCTAAAAAAATGACTGTTGATAAAATTGTTATCAAAGGAAATTCTGCTCATACAAACTATGAAGAATATCAAGGATTTATCGATACTGTAGCCGTTGATGTTAAGAAAAAAACTGGATATGACCCATATTCATATTCAATGAAAATTTATACAACTATGGACCGTGAAAAACAAGATGCTGTCACTAAAATAATGAAAGGTGACGGTTATAAATGGGAAAACGACAAAGTTGATGCCGGTATTACCGTTTTAGATACTAAAACTGGAGCAGTAGTGGCCATTGGTGCAGGTCGTAATCGTACTGGCGCTAAATCATATAATAATGCCACCATGATTAAAAGACAAATCGGTTCAACTGCTAAACCATTATTTGATTATGGTCCAGCTATTGAATACTTAAATTGGAATACATATCATCCAATTATTGATGACAAGTATACTTATAGTGATGGAACTGAAATTAATAACTGGGATGGTAAATACAAGGGAATTATGACAATACGTCAAGCCTTAGTTGATTCTCGTAATATTCCAGCTCTAAAAACTTTCCAAAGCGTTAAAAACTCTGATGTTAAAGACTTCGTTACTAAATTAGGTCTTTCACCAGAAGTAGCTTCAAACGGTAAACTACACGAAGCTCATGCAATTGGTGGTTATACTGGTGAATCACCACTTACTGTTGCTGCTGCCTATGCTGCTTTCGGTAATAATGGTACTTATAATGAACCATACACCTATACTAAAATAGTTTTCGATCAAAGTAATAAAACTATAACTAACGATAAAGAAAAAGAAAAAGTTATGAGCAAAGATACTGCTTATATGGTAACTGACATGCTAGTTGATACTGGTAAATCAGCTCTAGGTAATTATAACAATGTTAACGGAGCTGAATTTGCTGCTAAAACTGGAACAACTAACTTCGACGAAAAAACAATGAAGGCTAGAAAGCTTCCAAGCAATGCCGTTAATGACTTATGGGTTGCTGGATACAACTCAGACTATTCAATAGCCGTTTGGTATGGTTATTCAGACATTTCTAAGGGACATAACAAATTTGGTTCAAGCCAAAATTCAAAATTATTCCAAGCAGTTGCTAAAAACTTCTTTAAATCAAGTAGTAAATTTACTAAACCAGATAGCGTGGTTGAAGTAACTGTTGAAAAGAATTGTGCTACACCATTACTTCCAAGTACCAACACTCCAGATAGTGCTAAAACAACTGAATTATTCAAATCAAATGCTAAACCAACTGAAGTATCAAATAGATACAATACATTAGATAATGTTAGTAACGCTAAAGCTACTGTTAAAGGTCGTAATGCTACTATTACATGGAAAACAATTGGTACTCCAGACGGTCTAAATAGAAACTATTGGAGTCCACTCGTTAATAAAGCGTTCGCAATTTCAAAAGACCAAACAACCTATTTAAATTACATTATGGGATATAACAATAATGTATTAGGTAGTGTCGTTTATAATGTATATCTTAAAAATGGTGCAGGATTAACTAAAGTTGCTACCGTTAAAGACGGAAGCGCTACAGTAAAACTCCCAAGCACTTCATCACCAACCTATGTTATTAAAGCAAGTTATTCAAACTTTGCAGGTGCTGAAAGTACTGGAACCGAAGTTAAAGTTGATTATCAAGGTTCATCAGCCTCTGATGCTACCGTTACTCTAAACGGTGAAGCATCAATCAACTTAACTCTTGGATCTAAATATACAGATAAAGGTGTTACCGTTACTCTAGATGGTGAAGATATTACTAATGATTGCAAAATAACTCCAAAAGTTATGCTAAATAGTACTATTCCTTCATCACTGTCAGAAATTGGTTCGGCTGCTGGTACTTATACCATAACTTATACAATTACCTATGAAGGTGAAAATATCAGTGATAAAACAATTTCTAGAACAATTAACGTAAGTTAAGACGAGCAATCGTCTTTTTTTGCGCATTAAAAAAGATTATTTAAAAATAATCTCTATAACTTTCTTCCATACTTACAAATATCTTTTAATTTACAATCCTCACATTTAGGATTACGTGCGGTACAATGATAACGCCCAAATAAAACCATTTGATGATGTCTTTTGCATAAATCATCTTTTTTAAACTTCTTTGTCAATTTCTTTTCGATCGTAAAAGGATCATCTCCATCTTTTGCTAAACCAAGTCTAATACTAACTCTAGATACATGAGTATCTACCGCAATACAAGGTTCATTAAATATATTAGAAAGAACCACATTAGTTGTTTTACGCCCAACCCCAGGAAGCGTTTCTAAATATTCACGATTATTAGGAACTACACCATCATAATCTTCAAGTAATCTTTTTGCAATGTTAATAACATTACTAGCCTTTTTATTAAAAGTTCCAATCGGCCTAATTATTTCTACAATATCATCGACTGACGCCTCACTTAAAGCTTTTAAATTGGGATACTCTGTAAACAATATAGAAGTAACCATATTTACTCTTTTATCAGTTGTCTGAGCGCTTAACATTGTCGCCAAGACTAATTCATAGTCCTTACTATAATTAAGCTCACAGCGTGGATTTGGAAACATCTCATCTAGATAATCTTCAATTCTATTCATTGAGCCAGTCATAATCAAACACTTCTTTCTTAGAATCTTTTTTACTAAACTTTTCCCGCTCTTTTTCAATATCTTCCTTGCTCTTTATTCCTTTTTTATTCCATTCATATAAAATCTTATCAATATATCTTAAATTAGAAACTCCATTGTATATTGCTTCTTTAAGTGCAAGTAAAATAAGTTCTTCTGAAAAATCACCTTCAATCCAAGCTCCAATAATTTCATATTCAATAGGACTTAAAGTACGGCCAAACTCTTTTTCAAACTTATCAAATAAAGTAGTATCTTTACTTTCCGTCTCGTTTTCCATTAAAGAAATAGCTAATTTATTATAAAGTTCATCTAAACAAACATATTCTTCACAAACATTATTATTAGTTACACTTTCAAGTTTAACAATATCCTTTTTCGATAAGCTACTAACCAACGTTAAAACATCGATTGGTTTAATATTCAAATCCGTTGCTATTCTCTCTGGATCAAACTCATTATCATCGATTAAATAAATCAAAACTATTAACTCTTTTTCTGTAATTTTTAATTTTTTATAATTCGTTAATAGCATTTTTGGAAAAGAAATATTTCCGTTTTTTAATATATCAATTACTTTACCTGTCATAAAACCACCTAATGATTATTATAGCCTAAAATCATTTATTTGTCGATGGAACTACCACAATATTATAAGAATCCTCATTTAACTTTAAAATAGTAAAACTATCAGTACTAACAATATTATTATCAACCCATGATTCTTGAACATTACGAAGCCACTTTTCATCAATCCGATCATCATAAAAAATTGCCGAAATATTTTCAGTCACTTCAAATTCTTCATCTAAGTTCATCAAATAAACAAAATCACAGTTATCTACATTATGACTTTTTTGATCATAAATACAAAGAGTATAGTTGTCAATTCTAAACTTTAATAAATCTTTCTGCTTAAACACATAAACATTGTCAACCTTTTTATCAAGTGTATTATTTAAATAAAAGATATCTGGCTTACTCCCAAAAATTTTAACAGTATCCTTAAGCCCCTCATCATTTTTATAATCTAAAATAAACAAATTACTATCATCTTCATCATTTATAAGTAACGAATTACTATTATCAAGTCTTAGAAATACAATACTTGTTTCATTATCCTTTATCTTTAAATCTATTTTTTTGGCTAACAACGCTCTTGTATCAATATTAAATAAAGTAATTACCATTATCAAAATCAATATCCCAATTTTTTTCATAAAAAAACACCCTTATTAAAAGGTATGTTTTATTTATATGTGTTAGTAATATAATTAGTTAAATCTTCTTCTCGGTTAACAAGTTCTCCCAATAAAATTTTCTCCTCTAAATCATTAACTAAAGCTTTCAAAAATCCCCCTGGTGTTTTATCTAAAATTGTACATATCTCAACAGGTGTTAACGCGATATCAAGCTTACTATGAATCGGCATTTCCGAATAAACTTCATTAATTTCTTTCTTAGTGACCCCATCTAATTCACTAGCTAAAGTACAAACATAAAGACCATAATCATATAAAACTCTTCTATCAAGTAAATCTTTATCTTTAAGTTCTAAAATTTTACTTATTGTTTCCTTCTCGCTTGAATTGAAATTATATTTATCTAAGACATCCAATTGAGCCCATGTAACCATCATTGAAGGCGTTATTTTCGCTTTCCTAAGCAAAGGAATATCTAAATGATCAGCCAACCTTAATTCACACAACAATTTTATACCATACTCTTTATTTGAACTAGCGAAAATTATATCCAGTTCTTCCTTTTGACGATTCCTTGATAATTTCCTAACCAATGAACCATACTTCTTAATATAGGCCTTTAAAACTGGCTCTAATTCAAAATTCAAAATTGTCGCAAAACGAATAGCTCTTAAAATACGCAAAGCATCTTCTTTTAGTCTTACCTTAGGATTACCAATCATTCTAACAATCTTGTTGTCTAAATCACTTTTCGCATTAAGTAAATCAATCTCATTACCATTCTTATCTATACAAAGCGTATTAATCGTAAAATCACGTCTTTTTAAATCCTCTTCTAAACTATCGATATACTTTACACCGGAAGGCTTACGATGCATTACATATTTTCCTTCGCTGCGAAAAGTTGTAATTTCAAATCTAATTTTTTCAAAAGATATTACCACCGAACCATATTCTGAATTAGTCGTTACTACCTCAGGAAAAATATTCATAATTTCCATTGGGGTCGCATCAGTACAAATATCGATATCAGTTGAACTTCTCTTTAAATACAAATCACGAGGATATCCACCTATTATATAAGCCTTATATCCAAAACTCGTAATTTTTTCTAATACTTTAATTGCTGAATTATACATTTTATCATCTCCACTATTGCAAGAAAAAAAGGCTAATAAGCCCTTAGTTTAAAGCGTCTTTTAGTTTTGAACCAGCTTTGATAGAAACTGCGATTCTTGCAGGAATTTCAACTGTTTCACCAGTTCTTGGATTACGACCTTGTCTAGCTTCTTTCTTTTGAGCAGCAAAAGTGCAGAAACCAGTTAAAGTAACTTTACCTTCATCTTTTAATCCTTCTACGATCCCGTTCATAACAGCGTCTAGAGCTCTAGTAGCATCTGCTTTTGTGAAACCTGTTTCTTCTGCAATGTAATTAACTAACATTTGTTTTGTCATGTTTCTATACCTCCCTTATTTTGTTAAGCTATGTTTGCTTACAATAAAAGAATACCATTTTTAAAGGGAAAAAGCAATATATTTTAAGGTTTTTTTACAGTTTTTAAGCTTTTTAACGATTTTATTACCCATTTTCCATCAAGAAAAAAAAGGCCCTTAGTTTTTGGGCACTTTTTTTGTCATTTTCCTTTGTATTCCAAGATCTCTTTGAGCTGCAGTTACATCTTCTGCCGTTACTGGCCAACCAGCATTTTCGTATGCTTGCTTTTCAGATAAGGTTGATTGCTCTATAAGCTCTTCAGCTGTATAAATGCCTTCAATCGTTGTTTTGAAGGATCCTAATAAAACTTTGCTACCGACTTCTGCCCCTATCAAAGCTTTAGCCTGTTTACTATCGGGAATTACATAACCGACAGTATAGTCTGCGACTTTGTGTTTGCGCTCACTAATATCAATATCAGGGGTAGGAACTTCTAAATAACGTTCCCTTGGTGTCTCATAGGCATCAGTATAACTTACACGAATTATTTTCCCAGTGTTATCTGTCATATAACTCTCCCTCCTAGTAACCACAAAGTGATATTCTAGGAGTAAATACCGGTTACATCTTTATTCTACATCCATAATCTAAACTTTGTCAAGCAAAAAGAATAGTTAAACTATCCTTATAAAACAATTGCAAATAAATTACCAGAACCTTTATTAACTAATTTAGATAAAGTGTTTTGCAACTTAAATCTTACTGAATCTGGCATTAATGATAACTTAGCTTGAATACCTTCTTGAACAATAACATCTAAACTACGTCCAAATATTTCACTTTTCCAAATATTCTCAGAATCATTTTCTTTATCTTTCATTAGATAATTAATAAGCTCTTTACTTTGCAATTCTGACCCAATAATTGGTTCAAAAGTGCTTTCCACATCAACTCTAATCATATGAATAGATGGAGCAACTGCCTTTAACTTAATTCCATAACGACTTCCTTGCTTGATAATCTCTGGAGTATCCAAAGTCATATCAGCTAAAGTTGGACTTGCCACTCCATAACCAGTCTTTTTAACCATTTTCAAAGCATCTTTTATTTGATCATACTCCATTTTTGCTTCATTATAATCTTGAAATAGAGTAAGCAACTGTGAACGGTTAGTTACGTCAACCCCAATTATTTCTTTTAAAACTTCGTTGTAAAGCTCATTTGGTGCTTTTAGAGTAACATTAACTTCACCAGTTGAAGTATTAACTTCTGATAGATATGCTTTATCTATATAATCACAAGTTTCCAAACGATTTGTAATGTTTTCAATATCACGTAATTTATCTATTTCATAAATACTTTCTTTAATCGTATCTATATAAGATTTTTTTAACCAATTATTAGGTGATAAACATGCTACCCAATCAGGCATTTCTACATTAATACGTACTACTGGAAATTCGTATAATGCTTCTCTTAAAATACCATAAGCATCTCTTTCACTCATATTATCAATATTCATTGGAATAACTGGAGCATTGTACTTTTCATTTAAATCTTCAGCTAATCCTTCAGTCTCTGGTAACATTGGATGAACGGAGTTAAGAATAACGATAAATGGTTTCCCAATTTCATTAAGTTCAAGAGCAATTCTTTCCTCAGCTTCAATGTAATCGCTTCTTGAAAATTCACCGATAGAGCCATCGGATGTTACTAAAACACCAATACTTGAATGATCTTTAATAACTTTTTCAGTGCCGATTTCTGCGGCTTCAACGAATGGAATTTCTTCTTCATACCAAGGTGTTCTTACCATTCTTGGACCATTTTCATCTTCATATCCTTTAGCGCCACTGATAATGTATCCAACACAATCCACTAAACGAACGTCGGCTGAAAAATCATCAATTTTAATTTTAGCTGCATTACTCGGAACAAACTTTGGTTCAGTTGTCATAATTGTTTTTCCTTGCGCTGATTGAGGAATCTCATCCAAGGTTCTTTTTCTTTCATATTCATCTTCAATATTAGGAACAACTAGGTTTTCAATAAATCGTTTGATGAATGTTGATTTACCTGTTCTAACAGCACCTACTACGCCTAAATATATGTCCCCACCTGTTCTTTCTGTAATACTCTTTATGATATCAATTTTTTCCATATAATCCCTACTTTCCATAATTTACTTAAATATATGTAGAAAAACCATTATATATGAAAAAAATCATTTAAAATAATATAAAAGTTAAATTGTCGTTCTATGTTCTATATTATTGTGAAGAGATCTTTTTGATAAAAGATTGATCTAACGAACAATTGATGCTATAATGTACTCAAAAGAGGTGGGAAAAAATGGAAAATAAAAGTATTAAAAATATAATATACCTATGCTTAAATAACATTTTAGAAAAAGAAAAAAAGGATTACGCAAAATTAAGCGAAATATATGAAGAAGTCGCTAAATATTTAGAAGTTGAAAACAATACAGCCTTACAAAGCCAAGTTCGCGGAAGATTACAAGAAAACTGTGAACAATATTCTAATTTCAAAGGATCGCCTATTTTTTTAACAGAAAGAATCAGATCAGGTAATTGGACTATCAAAAAAGACTTGAAAAAGCATATTAGATATATTAATAATACATATTTAATTACCGATGACAACTGGGAAACAGTAGAAAAAGTTAAAAGCTTAAAAGCTGGTTACGACTTAGACGAAAATTCTTATAATATATATAAAGCAAAATTAATGTATGAGCTTGGTCATGATAAAGCGAAAATAATAATTAATGAATTAAATAAAATTAAAAAAATGCTAAAACATACGGCAACTAATAATAAAAAAAGTAACAACTATGGATACGCCTTCGAAGTCTTTGCTATATCAACAATCCACAATATTGAATATGAAGATTGCATACAAAATTATATTGTTCATGGAACCGAAGATGGAACAATTGATGCTATATATTATGGCGATGAAGAAAAAGTCTATATTTATCAAGTTAAAATTAACCATCTTGATCCCCCTGCTTATAAGGCCATGAAAGTAAACTATGATAAATGCATTGATAACAATACTCCAAAAGACGCAAAAGATTTATTCGATTTTATCAAAAACAACAAACTTAAAATCCAAGATAAAAAAGAAATATTCTGTAGCGTTTCTGAAAATTCCAAAGAAGAAAACAATTACACGCCAAAGACAATATATAATATGTATTTTGAAAATGAGCTACTTCCTTTAAAAGAAAACAATCTAACTTTAAAAATTAAAAAGCCTAAAACACATCCAGATGAACCCACATATAATGTATCAACTGACGGTAATAATAATTTCACCTTCTATATAAAAGCTCAAGATTTAAAAAAATATTTATTAATTTCCCTCGGAATTAATTTAAAAAATAGTGATAAAAAGGAGATTGACTTATCTAAATATTTTTCTAATAATGTTAGAGGCGTATTAAAAGCTAATGAAAAAATGATTTATACCATCGAAAATGAACCAGAAAATTTTATAAAATATAATAACGGAATTAATATTACAGGAGACGTTAAAGATGACGGTTCTACAATTAGAATTAAAAATCCGACAATAAATAATGGACAACAAACTATTACCACCCTAATGAGCACCAATAAAAATCTTGATAAAATTATGCTACCTATAAAAATAAGTAACGAAACTAACGAAATAGTAAAAGGAAAAATATCGCAATATTCAAACGAACAAGTCAAAGTAAAATCTATAGATATGCTTTCTTTAAATCAGTATGTACGTGATATTCAAAAATATATTCTTCAAAAAGAAAATAAAAATACAGAATATTTTTTAGAGATTTATTCATCTGGAAAAAAGGGATATGACAAATTAAAAAAAGAGCTATATGAGAAAAATAACATCATAAGTCTACTCGATTTTACTAAATTATATTTTTCAGTAAAAGAAAATAAAAATTTAGGAGCTTGGAAAAACAATCCAAGTACCCAAATTGAAAAAACCATCATTGATAACCCTTTTGACAAAAAACTAGCATTAAAAGTATGCGAATCTACTAGTATTTTTAACAATTATGTAGATAATATTATAGATAAAAAAGATAAGGATGATTTTAAATCAGCTGATTTAGCATTCAAATATCTAATATGCAAAGAAAATTTAAGCGCCAATGAAGCAGCAATAATAATTAAACGAATTAACCAAAAATACTTCTATATGCTTAAAGATGAAAAAAGCAAGCTTATTGACATCTATAAAAGTACAACTATTATAAAGAAAATTGAAGATGAATTAAAACTATATAGAAAAGAAACCAATAAAAAAGTTTTAGTCAAGTAAAAAAAGTCACTTTTTAATAAGTGATTTTTTATTAACCACAATAAAAAGTCATCGGACGATGACTATATCAATTTATCAATATCTTTCGGTACTTTATCATTAACTACCGCTTCTATAATTTTATCTTGTTTTTCTTTTGGAACTTCTTTGCCTGTCATTTGACCAAGTTCATTAATAACCTCTCTTAAGGTCTCTTCGTTTTTAAGATCGCTTTGTTGTAGTTTAGCAGCTAAATCTAAAATAGTTTGCTTACCTACATTAGTTTTCTTTTCAACTCTATCGAAAAAATTATCTGAAAATCGCAAATACATCATCCTCCTACATTAGTATATGAACAAATTAAAAAATGGTCCTGTTTTTTCAAACAAAAAACTTTGAATAATTCAAAGTTCTATTCTTCACCCTTATTTTTAAATTGTAAAACTATTGGTGTCCCTTCAAAATCAAAATTTTCACGAATTTTATTTTCTAAATATCGCTCATATGAAAAATGTAATAATCCCTTACTATTAACCTGAATATTAAAGGTTGGTGGACATGTTGCAACTTGCGCAGCAAAATAAATTTTCAATCTTTTATTTTTATAAGTCGGTGGCAAATTAAGTGAATAAGCATCCATAATTACATTATTAAGCAAGCTTGTTTTAATTTCCTTATGTGCGTTTTCATTAACCTTAATAATAGCCGGCATCAAAGTATGAACTCGCCTTTTAGTAAGTGCAGATAAGAAAACTATTGGTGCATAAGGCATAAAAGCAAAATTATTTCTAATCTCTTTAGTAAACTCCCTCATCTGCTTGTCCTTATCCTCAATTAAATCCCATTTATTAACAGCGATTATTACCGCTTTACCTGCTTCTATCGCATATCCAGCGATATGTTTATCATGTTCGATAATTCCCTCTTCAGCATTAATAACAATAACGCAAACATCACTACGATCAATTGCCTTTAATGAACGAAGTAAACTATATTTTTCAACAGTTTCATATATTTTACCACGTTTACGCATTCCAGCTGTATCAATAACAACAAATTCTTCACCATGATAAGTAAACGGAGTATCGACTGCATCACGAGTAGTTCCCGCCACTTCACTAACAATAACCCTATCTTCATTTAATAAAGCATTAACTAAACTACTCTTACCAACGTTAGGACGTCCAATAATTGAAAATTTAACAACACTATCATCATATTCTTCAGGAATTTCTTTAAAGTCCTTAGTTATCTCATCTAACAAATCATAAACTCCGAAATTTTGTTCACCACTTATTTCAATGTAAGCATCAAAACCAAGTTCATAAAAATCATACCTATGTTCTTTAAAAGCCTTAGTATCAGCCTTGTTTATCGCTACAATAATATCTTTACCACTACGCATCAAGATATCACGAACCACATAATCATTAGCTGTTAAGCCCTCTTTCCCATCGACAACAAATACAACAATATCTGCCTCATCAATTGCCAATTCAGCTTGTCCTTTAATTTCGTCATTAAATTTAGTCTCCGCTATATCAATACCACCGGTATCAATCAAGTGAAAACTATAATCACGATAATTAACAGTACCATAAATACGATCACGAGTTACACCAGGTGTATCCTCGATAATTGCTATTTTACTACCAACCATACGATTAAAAATAGTACTCTTACCAACATTTGGTCTTCCCACTAAAGCCACCACTGGTTTACGCATAATATCACCTCACTACCTTTGCTCTTCTAATTATTTCCATTGCCTCTTCACCATAAATAATATGACAGGCTTTTTCTAGCATTAATCCCATTTCAATATTTGAAATTTCTTCTTTAATGCCTATATATATTTTATCCCTTAAATGATATATTATAAATTTTGAAGCTAAAAAATCATCAATATCAGTTATTTCATATAAAAAAGAATCTTCGACTACTTTTGTATTCATTTCAATTTGATTACTAAAGTAATCTAAGTATTCCAATTCTTCCTTCCTTGCTTCAACAATAACTCCATAATTTTTATCAACATGCAAGGTCATATCATAATAACCACTAAATTCTAAATCATAATTATTTCTTAACTTCAATAAAAGCTGTTTTAAATATTTTTGAGTACTTTCTTTATCACCAAAGTCTAAACTTTCAATATAAGATTTATTCAAAAACAATACAACCATGCCCTCATCCATAACTACCTTCATCTTATCACCTAAAATAGTGTATGAAAGTAACTATGAATTGCGACAAGGTTAAGAAGTAATTTCTATCTTTTTCAGAACTTCTTCTTTACCAATTTTAGTTACATTTGAAAACATTACAAAATCATCGCCAACAACTAAATCTAAATCATCTAAAATTGAATTACGTTGCTTTTGTTGTAATGTAATACCAATCTTATCACATTTAGTTGCCACAATTGTAACTGGTATTTTATAATATTTCAAATAATTATACATCATAATATCATCGTTAGTTGGACGGTGTCTAAAATCAATAAGTAGAAATACTTGTTTTAAGTTTTTCCGATTAACAATATAATCTTCAATCATTAATCCAAATTTCTTTCTTTTAGTTTTGCCCACTTGTGCATATCCATACCCTGGAGCATCTACTAAATAAAACTCATCATTAACCCTATAAAAATTAATTGTTTGTGTCTTACCAGGTCTTCCTGAAGTACGCGCATAATTCTTACGATTAACAAGCGTATTTATAAAACTACTTTTCCCAACATTAGATCTTCCAATAAGCAAAAATTCTGGTAAATCATCGGTTGGATATTGACTACGTCTAACTGCTGAAATTGCTAACTCAACTGATTTAATTTTCATCTTCCATCACCTAACTATGTCACTGATTATAACAAATTTAAATAGCAATGTCAAAAAACATAACTACTTTTTCTTTTTACGTTTAAGCTTTTCGCCAACATATTTAACTGACTTAATTGGTCCTGTTGTAAATAAGCCTTTAACTGTTTGCGCTAAACTCTGGCTTTTATTCTTTTCAGTTAAAAATTGTTTAACACTCACTGATGTATTCACATCCTTGTGCTGCTCTAAATAATCACCTAATTCATCGGGCAAAGTATCTATTTTTATATTATCTTCAATAACAACCTTATCACCATCTAAAACTAAATTAGCGCCATAATATTCATCATAAAAATCGATTCTACCATTAACAATATTTTTAACCTTATCTGGATTTTCAGCAATCCCCATACGTGTATCACCGATATAAGATAAAGAGGCTAAAGTAATATAGAAATCCTTAAGCAAAGATTCTCCTGAACCCTCAATCATCTTAGCTGCCATTATTCCTGCATATCGATTATATTCAATTGCTGAAATAATATCTTCAGTGCCTTGAACAATTAATATCGGCTTTTGCATTCTTCCAGCCATATAAAAGGTTTCCCAATTCCTTAAATCATTTAAAAAATCTGTTTTTTCAATAGTGCCAAGCTTATATTTACGGCCATTAAATGGGATGTATGTCATGTAGCATATTTTTCCACCAGCCTTTAACCAAGATAAAGGAGCATGCCCAAAAAATAATCGACCTGAAAAAGAGTAATCATGGGGATTCTTTTTAATATTATCCCTATGCCATTTTTTCAAATCATCAACAATCACAATTAAATCAATCTGTGGTTTGCGTCCTTCTTGGCCAGCTTGGGGATTTACTCCAGAACCATATCCAATTATCCCAACTGTACCTGGTCTGGTTTTCATAAATTCTAAAATTTCTTCTTTTGGTGTTTCCATAATCAAATATTTATGATGCTCAGGAAAATAAAATATTTTACCTATTCATCATATCCTCCTATAATATTTTTAATAAACCTAATTTTCAATTAATATCTTTATATCATTAATAATAACTTCCTGCATTTTGTCCATAGATTCATAATCATTAATATCATAAACTAAATAATTATAATTATTAGCTAATTCAATAGTATTATCAGTCCTAAGTTTATTACATTCGGCATACAAAGAAATTTGTTCCTCATTGTACTTATTAAGCCAATTATATGGGTCAGAGTTCTTTAAAGCCAAAAATCTTTTACTAGCTTCAATAACATTTGTACCATCCACTATAAATAAAGTTATAATTTTTACTTTATCGTTAGCACTTACAAATTCATTAATACTTTCGTTAACATAATCTGCCCATATCCCACCTTCAACAATCAAAGGTAAATTATGGTTCAACGATGATATTATATATTCTTTAGTCCATTGCCATAATGAAAAATCCCTTTCTCTAACTTTTTTAAGCCATACTTCTGGATAACAAAAATCTTGAGAAGAAATCTGATTTTCAATTAAGCCTGATTTCCTAATCATATATTTTAAATCATCTATTGAAAGCGAATAATAAGGATATGTTTTCAACAACTTTCGAACCACAGTGGTTTTCCCTACCCTTGCAGCTCCACCAACTAATATTAGTGGCACGATATTTTCCTTGTTTACCATCTATTCTCCTTATAAAAATTCTTTTCGATCATATCTAAACCATAACAAACCAGCAAATACAATTATTATTAAAACAATTATAATACTATATAAAGGCAAAGCGCTATTGGTAACAATATCTGCAGAATCTATATACCCAAAAGGTGTTAAATACTTTAAAAAATCTACATTATCAGACATCTTAGCAATCATATTAACTACATAAGTGCCCATCACTATTCCTAAAGCCACACCCATGGCCTTTCTTGTTTTCTTAAAAAATAATGAAATAAATGCTGAAATAACAAACGTTGCTAGCCCAATTAATATTGGTGACAATGTTAGTAACAACCATTTTACTACATGCATATCATCACTTAAAGCAAATCCAATCCCTGTAATTATCATTATAAATATATTAAAAGCAATAACATATACTACCCCAGCTAAAAGCTTTGATAGTAATATTTTTCCTCTAGAAACTGGTTTAGAATATAAAAATTCAATAGTTTTATCACTTTCTTCTTTCAAAACGATAGAAGCTCCTAACACTGCAGCATACATTGCTACAATTAATGATACAATTGTGAATCCTTCACTCGCATACCAACCAAAAACAGTAGAAATACTAACCACATCAAAGTTAAAACTTTTAAGTAACTCTGGAGGAAAGTTTTTCATCATATCATCAAATTCAATTTTATCTGAAATCGATGGATAAATTGCGAAAATTAAAACAAGTAAAAGACCTAATGATATACTCCAGATTAAAAAGTTTTTAAAATTAACTTTTATTTCTCTTTTAAACATATTATACCCCCTATCTATAATAAGTCATAAATATATCTTCAATATCTGGTTCTTCAACTGTTAAATGTTCAATTTTAACTGCTGATAAAACTTGTATCAGATCATTTATATTTCCTTTATAAATAAATTTTATCGATTTTTTATTTTCTTCTTTAATTACAATATCCTTAATTGGTAACCTCATCTTTTTATATTCAGTACCAACCACCGTTACAATACTAAAACTATCATCAACCAAACTACTAACATCTGAGATTTTTATAAGTTCTCCGTTTTTTATAATGCCAATTCGATCACAAAGTTTTTTTACTTCACTTAAAATATGTGTTGAAAATAATATCGTCGTTCCCTTTTTCTTCTCCTCCTCTAATAATTTAAAAAAATCTTCTGTAACTAATGGATCAAGTCCGCTTGTTGGCTCATCTAAAATCAAGATTTCTGGACTATGCATCATCGCTAAAACTATCCCAACTTTTTTTAGATTACCATAAGATAAATCCTCAATTTTCTTTTCTACGGGAACTTTTAACTTGTCTACCAAATATTTAATTCTTTCTGTCAAATCCCCTTCATAAAATCCAGCCGAATACTGTATCATATCTGCAACCTTTAAATCATCATATAAATGAATTTCACTGGGCAAATACCCGACTTCAAGTTTATACTTACAATCACGCGGCAAAATTTCCTTGCCATTGATATAAATTGATCCGGAAGTTCTATTTATCATTTGCATAACACAATTAATAAATGTACTCTTACCAGCGCCATTTGGTCCTAACAAACCAAAAATTTCACCTTTTTTTATTTCTAATGAAATGTCTTTAACACCTAATATATCACCATAGTATTTTGTCAAAGCTTCTGTCTTAATCATCAAACCACCTATTTAAATTATAGCACAAAGTATATATATATTGATACTAAAAAGAAAGTAGTTATCTACTTTCCGTCATTTTCTTCGTTTAATTTGTCCAAAACAGCTTTTATTTTATCGGGAATTGGTAATCCTAAATCAATTGCATTTTCAATTATTGAAATTCCTTCATTTACTATATAAAACACTATTGCAATATATCTTAAATTAGTTGTTCCAAACGTCCCATCCAAACTTACCGCAATTCCTACTATAAAAAAAATCAATATCTTTTTAAATATTCCCTTAAAGCCAACCTTACTGCATAATTTATGATGCACTATTGCCTGCATTACACCTGTTAAATAGTCCATTATTACAAAAGATACAAGTGTCATCATCAGCATATCAAAACCACCAAAAAACTGACCCAAAAAGCCACCACCTATTGATAAAATTACTTGGATTGTTGTCACTGTTTTCCTCCTAATCTGCATCTACAATATAATTTATGTCGAAGAATAATTTATCAAAAGTATGGTAACCTATAAAATAGCAAATTCAGTAATATATTTTTTTTAACAATGTATAATATAGTAATATAACTTTTTTTCAAAAATATATTGATTTTTTCTAAATAACATGTTATAATTTATAAGCAATCTCAATTTTTGGGGAATTAGCTCAGCTGGCTAGAGTACCTGCTTTGCACGCAGGGGGTCAAGGGTTCGAATCCCTTATTCTCCACCAAATTAGTTAATTAAGCCTTGTTTTACAAGGCTTTAATTATAAATGCACTTAATTAGCCCTTAAAAATCCCTTGTGTGATTATAAGGTAATTTATTTTTAAATTAAGGTTTCAAGGACATCAATTGCTTTGTCCTCGTCACCGGGTAACATATGTGAATATGTATTAAGTGTCATTTCTATATCAGAGTGTCCTAGTCGTTTGGCGATGACTGTAATAGGAACACCCTTTGATAGTAATAAAGATACATGGCTATGTCTAAAGTCGTGTATTTTTATTTGCTTAACACCAGCTAGATTACAGTAGTAATCTTTTTTTCTTGCAATAGACGTTGTCGCAAGTGGACTAAGACAACCAAATATATACCAACTATCATTGAATTCAACAAACTTACGGCATTTTTCTTTATATTCGTGTAGTCTTGATAATAAATGTCTATCAAGTTTAACTTTCCGATATGACATTTCCGTTTTAGGACTATTAATCATATTTTTTCCATCAACCTTCTTTCTTGTTAGGGTTTTATTTATAAGTAAATAATCATCACGTAAATCATTCCAAGTAAGAGCCAAACACTCTCCCTGCCTTATACCAGTTAAATACAAAACTTCAAAAAATAGTTTATACATATCATTATCGACAACACTAATAAAATGCTTAAATTCATCATAAGACCAGATGTTATATTCCTTTGGTATTTCATCACGTTTAGAAAAATTACCAACTTGACTAGCAATGTTAACCTTAAGACCATAAAATTTAACTGCATAATTTAACATTGTTCTTACCGCTCCATGTATGGAACTTTTATATTTATAACAATAACCTTTCTGATCTAATTCCTTTTGCCATCTGACATACACCGTAGCAGTGATATTTTTTAACATATAATCTTGAAAATATGGTAAGGCATGTCTCTCAATTCGATTTTTAATACTTCTAAGCGAATTATATTTTAATTTTGTCTCTATATGTTCCTTATAAATTTCCCACAGTTTTCCAAATGTAATATCACAATACCCATCTTTGGTAGCTATTACAAAATCTCTTTCCGCCTCTATAGCATCTCTTTTTGTCCTAAAACCACCATTTTGATATTGTTTCCTATTACCAAAACTATCATTAGCATATACACGATAGTACCAATGTTTGGATTTCTTATCTTGATATACTGGCATAATCTATGATGTTTTTGGCATTTTCTAGTTCTTGCTCTTTTAATGCCATATCCTTAATATAATTTACGTCTAAATCCAGTAATTCAATAACTCGTTTCGTTGGTACTACACGTCTCTTGCAATAAGGAATTTCTTTATTTTCCTTCTTTATACTTTTAATTACTGTTTCTCTAATAGCTGTAGCTCCCGTTCTACCACAGCCTGCAATAGCCATTATGTCATCGACAGTTAACCATGCCTTTGAAATAACTTTAAATATTTCCCTATAGGACATTTTTTCCTCCTTTCTTGTTACATTTTATCATGTTCTTTGACATTTTAATATCCTCCTTCCTAAAATGTCCAAAATTCCCTAATTTGGGAATAAAAAAATAGCCATCACCTTTTTTCTAAAATGATTAGCTATTATACACATTTTAACCCTAAAAAATTAAATCGTCAAACTTTCTATAATCTTTTTATAATCCTTTTATAATCTTTCTATAATCTTTTTTATATTATTTCTTTTCGATAGTTACTTTATAACCATATTTTTTAGCAATTTTCATTAATGTTTCAAAAGTATATCGTCTAATACCTCGTTCATAACCTTGAATAGTCATACCACTAACACCAATTTCCTTACCGAAATCCTCTTGTTTTTTTTCAGACCATTCTCTTAATATCTTCATTACTTCTTTTTCTTCATATTCATTAGCCACTATTTTCATATTTTAACACCTCTAATAAAGCATACAATACGAATGGCATAGTTTTACCTTATTCCATACGTTTAGTATGGAATAACCCTTGACAATAGAAAATAATAGCTATATAATCAAAATTAATGGCATACTCTCCGTATGCGAGTGAGGTGGCGGAATGTATACGAATAAAATATGTCCTGAAAACGATAAAGACATTGAAAGAGTTAAAGAAAAAAGATTAGATATTTTCTTTGAACATGAGAAAAAATATAAACAAAAAAGGCTATCAGAAGATATAGCCCATTTTATTATGTTATGGTTTAAGTATTATCGTGGCGATAATACTGATTATTATAGTTTAGCCAATAGTAGCTTAGGAGAGTTAAAATACACCGATGAAGAATGGGATAATATAATTGAAAATTCCAAAATAGTATTACAAAATAAATATAATATTAACATTGTATCTTGTAAACCTTTAGTTTTAAGTTCTCAAGTTTCATTTGCAAAAATTAATGAATAAATATTTAATATTTCTTGTTTTTATATGAATAAATTAAATATCCTAATAATATAGCCATAGACAAAAGGAATGAAGATACCATATACACAAAAATTTGAAGCTGAAAATCAAGCAAATAGTTATTAAATGAAACAATAACAAAAGGAATAATAATGCTAATTATTGCAACAATTATAGAACAAATAACACCTACGGTTATATCAACGGATGATTCAATACTATTTAACCTCTTTTCACAATTATTTTTTTCATTTTTCTTTAATTTTATATCATAATTTAATCGATCGATTTCATTAATTAAATTTTCTTGCTGTAGTCGCTCGATAGCTCCTACTATTCGTGGCGTTTTGAAATCCACCTTCGGAATAGGGAGTGTTGGCACCTCAGGATGCGGAAAATTAAACCTCTCCATATCTAAAAATCTCCTCTCATGTATAATTCTTCAATTGCCAATTCTTCAATTGAATTTCCTTTTATACCATTTTGTTCTTTATATTCCTCTAACGAAATTTGTTCTTGCCTAAAAATATCATAAGCTTTGGTTATAAGTTCTAAAATATTATTATAGAAATCTTCTTTATCGCTTGTATCAACATATTTTGTATCATCAGACAAATAAGAATACTCTTTATCCTCAAGAAAACAATCAACAATATCATATACGGCGTTTTGTTTATAATAGTAAAAATTCTCTTTCATCTTTTTTGATAATTGTTCTTCCATAATACTCAAATCTTCATTTAAATCGTGCACTCTAGTTTTCAATTCACTTTGTTCAGTCTTTAAAGACAATATTTTTGAAGCTACTAAGCCAACAACTATCGCAACAAAAATTCCAATTAATTGGACACTGTTCAATAAAATTTCAATTAATTTTTCATATTCCATAATCTCACTCCTTTACAAATTAAACTTTAAATAATAAAAAATACAGCACCAAAAATCATAGATTTCCAATACTGCCTAAATCTAATTAGATATTACCACATTTTGACATTATTTTCAATTACAACCCTTTTTATTTTCTTAAAACATTCTGTAACAGGATAAGAGCGGTCTGACAAATATTTCGACAGTGTCGAAAAGCCCGCTAAGATAAAAAGAAAACAGAAAATAAAAATGTCAGACACAAAAAACATATGTCATACATTTGTGATAACGAATTTTAAAATCAAATTAAACAAAAAACAAGGATAGCCAGTTAATAAGCTATCCTTTTAATATAATTAATCATAATCAAGGTCAATATCATTGTTAATTTTTTCTAAGTTATTAATTAAAGCAGTTTTAAAATAACTATACTTATTAGTAATAGATAAACCATTCTCATCTAAGCCACCATTATTTTGCCATTTATCGGCTATATAGCCACAAACTTTAATTAAATCATAATAACTATACTCTTGTAATAATTCATCAAATAAACAACTATATCTAGGTATATCCAAATCGTTTTCATTTATAAATTTTCTCTTAATAAGTTCTTTTAAAAACAAGCTTTCTTGTTTATCATATTTATCTTTGTTATTAGTACTTTGTTTATTAGTATTTATTTGTATACCCTTTTCCATAGGTGGGTTATCCACATCTACAAAAGGGGTATCTGGTTTCTCATAAATCAAATATTCATATTCAAATTGTCCTTTATCATTTTGAACTTTATTAATAGCTAAATAACTATTATCTTGTAATTCTTTTAAAATAGTTCTAATTGCTTTAATACTTTCTTTGCTAATACTTACTAAACCATTTATTGAATAATCCCAGTCATCTGGTAAACTTAACATAAACGATAATAAGCCTTTAGCTTTATATGATAATCTTCTATCTCTTAAATGATAATTAGACATCACAGTATAATTACCATTTTTATCAATTCTAAATACTGACATTTTGTAAATTTCCTCCTCATTGTGCCCTTATAAATTACACAACAAGCGGATAATTTAAGTATTATAACTAAATGCTAACGGAAGTTTTGGCTTATTTTATAAGAAAATAGAAAACTACTAAAGAGTTTTATTTTCTCCCTTATTCTCCACCATAATGATTATATTCGAGCTTTCTAAAGAAAGTTCGTTTTTTATTATTAAAACAAAAGAGCATCTAAATAGATGTTCTTTTTACTTTTTCTCATTATAATACAAAGCTCTTTTTCCAAAGTAATTATATACTTCTTCAAATTTAATTCTATCAAATTCTCGAATTGCTCCAACATCAGGATCAGAAACTACAACCACATCATCTGAATACCCTATCAATACAACCGAATGTAACTGAGCCTTCCAACTAATTGTTTCTCCTGTAGTCTTATAAATCCATTTTTGCGAAACAAATGGGTTTATAAGTTTAATTGATGACCAAACCTGAATTGGATAACCTTCATCAACCAGCTTAAATAAATCTATTAAATCTGTTCCCGTAATATTTTTTATTCCTGGCTTAAATTTATTAGCTACATCAGCTATTGGTTTCTCATATACCCCATAACTATGAATATCTCTAGGATCACCAACAAACTCCACTTCAGGATTCCCACCATATAAAGTTTCACCTTCATAATGTGGTCTATCACCTTTTTTTAACTCGTTAACTATATCATCGGCGCTAACATCAACCCCATAATAATTTAATAGAATTTGCAATGCCACTGATTCACATCCAACAGGATAATCTGGAAATTGATTAATTGACTTTACTCCATCAATATAAGACTTATAGTTTTTGTTTTTCATATAATCTTTCAAGTATACATCCGTAAGACTAAATTTAGTTTTACCATTATAACCAACTAAAGTTTTAGACAATGCTAAAGAATTTAAAATTGCTTCTTCAGTAGCTTCAGCCACCATCCTAAATACATAGTTTAATTTCTCTTCAACTACTACTTTTTGCGAACGAAAATTACCTTCAATATCTTTATTAATTCTGTTTGCTGTAGTAAATCCAATTACAACATCACCGCTATCATGATCAATATAAGACCCAATACGAGCCAGACCAACTTCTACCCGTTTAATAATCCGTTTTAATTGTCTATCACTCACAGGTAAATCTGTTGCTAAAACCAGCATAATTGACCCTTTCCCGTTACCATTATCTATAACCTTAGAACTAACAATATCCCCAACCGGCTTTCCATCAATTATTAAATCTTTTGCCCCACCAAAATTACTTTGAACTAAAACACCAATAGTATAAAACTTATCATCAATCAAAGTTAATCTAGAAGCTGACCCTATTCCGCCTTTTAATCCTAAACAACTTGTTCCTTTTCCAGCGCCAACATCTCCTTCATCAAAATTTACAGTAGCACTAGCAATAGCCTCGGCCACCGCATTATTATCTAACACTCTATCTTTAATATTATTAAGGGGCCAATCATTGCATTCACCAACAACCGGATTAATCGAATTAACTTCAATGCCAGATTTTAAACATTCATTAATCATATAGTCAACTAATCCTTCATGGACCTTGCCAACATTTAAAGTATTAGTTAAAGCAATTGGTGTTTCAATATAGCCAAGCTCATCTATTTGCATAAGACCTTGAGTTTTACCATATCCATTCATAACATGAGAAGCCGCAACTACCTTATCCTTATATATATTATCTTGACATGGCAAAATAACTGTAATGCCCGTATTATTATTCTCATTTGAAATAGTATAGTGCCCAACACGAACTCCTGGAACATCTGTAATTTTATTTAGCTTGCCAGTTTTTCCGTTACCAATAATAATTCCATAATCTCTAATTCTTTTCATAATATCACCTATGCTAATTATAACACACCGTAAATAAAAAGAAAAAGAGTATCACTCTTTTCTTGTACTTTGTTTGACCATTTGATTAGCCATAACTGTTGCCCCAGCTACTAAAATACCTTGTACGATATTATTGATAACCGTATCACCACCCATAAATACAGACAAAATAACACCAATGAATAATAAAATAACTGGAATAAATCTATTACTTATTAAAGCCGTATTCTTAATAATATAACCTATAATATATAAAGCTGGGATTAAAATCAATTTACTTTCCATAATATAATTTAAAAATTCCATAACCACTCTCCTTATTTAAACATATTAAATAAAAAGAAATAAATAACAAAAAAAGTATTGAAAATTCAATACTTATTTTAAACCTAATCCTTTAAAGAAATTGTCAAGGTTTCCTTCGTCATCAGTAAATCCACTTATTTCACTGACAACTTCTTTATTTTTAATACCTAAAGTAAGAGGAGTACCCCAACTTTCATTATCCTTAAAATAACTTAATGAAGAAAGTAAAGCATTTCTTTCATCATCAGATAATTGATCAATTTCAATAATATATACAGGTAAGTTATTCTTAGCTACATATTCGTCAATAATTGGTTTATATGAAACACAATAACTACATGTTGTCTGTGCTAAAATAACAGCGAATGGTTCACCGCTTTCATATAAACAATTATATCCATCATAATCTAATTCACCTAAATTTTCATACTCTTTATCCGGTGTAGCATTACAAGCAAATTTAGCTAATTTAGCATCTGATAAGAATGTTTTTAATTCATCGGCATTATCTAAAATATCTTCTTTAAATGTAGTAACTTTACCTTTTTCAATTACAACAATAACATCTTTTTTAAATGAAGAATCTTGGTACTTTAAATCCTTTTTAATTGATTTCATATCATTTGAATTAATTTTTTCGTTATCTAAATAATAAATAACATGTCCGATTTTTTTTGCTGTACTATTTAGTGCTTCCTTTTTCTTATCAGTCATATCATCTGATACAACTACAGCATTTTTACTATCTTCTTTTACTAGACATTGATATTGTTTATAATTAACCTTGCCTAATTTTTCATAATCACCATCGGCTTTTACTCCACAAGCAAAGCTTTTATCTGCCTTTGGCCAAAAACTAATCAATAAAATAACAGCAACAACGGCAACAATAATAATTCCCACCATAATTAATCTCTTATTTTCATTCATATATTTCTACCTCATTTCCTATATAATAATAACATATTTCCAACATTTTATCCAGCATATCACACAAATTTCACATTATACTAAAATAAGCCATCTGGCTTATTGAATATTTTGTAACTTTTGGATACGGTTAACTGTACTTGGATGTGTACTCCATAAAGAATCCTTTTCTTTTCCCTTTAATGGGTTTACAATAAACAAAGATTCTGTAGCCTTATTAACTTGAATTGGTTCATTTTCAGTTTCCAACTTTTCTAAAGCTCTAATAAGGCCTTCCTTATTACGGGCAATTTCCACAGCACTAGCATCGGCTAAATACTCACGATTACGAGATATTGCCAACTTAAGCAATGTCGCAAAAATCGGTGATAAAATGATAAATACAAGACCAACTATCATTAAAATAGCCCCTGCTTTACTATCCTCATCACGATTACCAAAAATTAAACTTCTAGAACAAATATCAGCTAAAATTGAAACGAATCCAACCATAACAATAGCAACCGTTGATACTAAAATATCATAATTTTTGATATGTGATAATTCGTGTGCTAAAACGCCTTCCATCTCATATTTATCGAGTTTGTCAAGCAATCCTGTTGTCACACAAACAACTGAATGTTCAGGATTTCTACCAGTTGCAAATGCATTTAAAGCTGGAGTATCCATAACGTAAAGCTTTGGCATTGGTAACCCTGCACTAATACATAAAGATTCTAACGAAACATTTAATTGTAAAAACTCCTCACGTGTTGCTGGTCTAGCATTATTAATACTTAATATCATTTTATCAGAATTGTAGTAAGATACAAATGCCGAAATAAATGAAATAGACAATCCGATAAAGGCAGCAATATAAACATTATCAAAAAACCATAAAGAAAGAAAATAGACTAATAGCGTAATAAAAACAAAAAATAAAGTAATAATTAATCCAGTTTTAAACTTATTTCTACGTACATCTCTTAAAATCATTTTATAATTCCACCTTTACTAGTTCTTTTTCACTATCGCTAACTTGAAAATATTCTTTTTCCTTATATTTCATCATCTTTGCCATGATATTATTTGGAAATACCATTATAGCAGTATTGTAATGTTGCACAGAATCATTATAAAATTGTCTTGCAAAGGCAATCTTATCCTCGGTTCCTGTTAATTCGATCTGCAAATTTTTGAAAACTTCATTTGCCTTTAAATCTGGGTAATTTTCACCCAAAGCCAATAAACTTTTCAAATTATTACTAACTTCCTCAGTATTCTTAGCTAGATCACTCATAGAATTAGCTTGGTTTCTTGCATTAACAACATCTACTAACACTTGGCTTTCATATGCGGCATATCCTTTAGTCACCTCAACTAAATTTGGAATTAAATCAGCTCTTCTCTTTAATTGATTATCAATTTGTGACCAAGCATTTTTACATCTTATATTTAGTTTTACTAAATAGTTATATAAAACAACTATCAAAATAACAATTGCTAAAATTATAATTAATAAAATTTTCATAATATCCTCCTTTTTTATACTATTAATATTTTAACATATTTATGTTTATTTTCAAAGTAGAACTATAATGAAAATAACACTCACATAAAATAACCACAATTGCAAATAAAAAAGTCCATAATAAATATTATATTTACTATGAACAATGTCTATTTATGCAGGCTACTTCCACACTTTTTTTCATTTCAAGATTAGTCTGATAATCTTTTGATTTAAAGACATCAACCTCAAATGGAACTTTAAAACAACTTTTTAATAGATTATTTAGACTGTCAACCTTCTTTTTGGTATTAATTTCATCAATATTTGTCAACACAATAAATAGCTGTGAAGTATTTATTGAAGCAATGACATCTGTACCCCTAACTATTTTTTTTGTATCTAGATTCAAATAGGATAATCCTCTAATTTTGCTTTTAAGAAATTCTACTACTTTATTGATAGAAAAGCCATCATATCCTTCAAAATCACTATTAAGTTCAAAAGTAAATGTAATTACTGAAAATGGTATTTTATGCGAAAAAAGTTTTTCGGTATATTCGTTTATTTTAAATGTATCTTCATCGCAAAGACAATAAGGTTGAATTTCATTTATCATTTTTCGCTTTATTTTATTACCACTTATATCTTCTACAAATACCATACACGATTCTTTTTCACGCTCAACAAATACATCTCTATTTATCTGATAAATTCTATTTTCCGGTGATACAATAACATCGGCGTCACTATACTTCATTCTGAGTAATCTATATGTATAATCACGTTCATTATTCTTTACTGGAAAAATTGTTTCTTTACTTTTTGTGTTATAAAAATCCGTATACCAGTATGCAATACTATGGGACATATTTTCTAAAGAAATTTCTGTTTTCATTTAACCAAAACCGCCTTCCTGCCCTACAGCTCCTAACTACATTTACATTATAAGCATATCAATAAAATAGGAAATTTTTCTCGCATATCTGCCATCGTTAACTGTACTAATTTTTTTTATTGAGATTAATTATCACATATCAGCGCATATATGCCTCTAAATATTTTTACGTGTTCTTTTTCATCAGCAATAATTTCTTTTAGCAACTGCCTTACATATTTATCATTGATTAACAAGCTATGCTCTCTATAAGTAGTTATTGCTTGTAATTCGCTATTAATATCATACAAAATCATTTCTTTTAGATTATCAGTATAATTTACATTTTCGGCCGTCCAAGGTATTTTAGTCCCCGTCACGCAATTAATAGTGGCATACTGTGGATCACCACCTAATAGTTTAATTGTTTCCCCCAGTAAATTTAAATGATGCATTTCCGTCTCCGCTATTTCTTTTAAATCCTTAGAGACTGTTGGATAGTTTTGAAATAGGTTAAGATGCTGATAAACATACAGATTGATTGCAGTCATTTCACTATTTTTACCTGCAAAGTCTTGAAGTAAAATCTGCGCATACATTAAGTTTTCTTTCTCTACTCTTGGTTTCATATAAACCTTCATGTTATCACCCATTATTATTTTATTTTTAGGTGTTGTTTTTTATGCTCTAAATCAAATTACTTCAAAATCAAACCAACCGGACAATGATCACTTCCTAAAACATTACTATAAATTATGGAATCTTCAACATGAGAAATGAAAGGTTTAGAAACAATAAAATAATCAATTCTCCAGCCTATATTTCGATCCCTCGCTGCCGACATATAGCTCCACCATGTATATGCCTCTTTACTCGGATAAAAATAACGATATGTATCTATAAAACCAGCATTAAGAAGATTAGTAAAACACTCACGCTCTTCATATGTAAATCCAGCATTACCAATATTCTGTTTAGGATTACGAAGATCTATTTCTCGATGGGCTACATTAAAATCTCCACAAACAACTACTGGTTTATTTCTTTCAAGCTTTTTTAAATAACTAAGAAAATCCTTTTCCCATTGAAGTCGATAGTCTAACCTTTCAAGGCCTCTTTTAGCGTTAGGTACATACACGTTAACCAAATAAAAATTATTTAATTCAAGCGTAATAACGCGACCTTCATGGTCATGTTCATCAATACCTATTCCAAACGTAACAGACTCAGGCCTTACTTTAGTATAAATCAAAGTACCCGAATATCCTTTTTTATCTGCCTCATTTAAATAGCAAAAGTATCCCTCTGGATGATACGGTATTTGTACTTCAGTAGCTTTAACTTCTTGCAAACAAAAAACATCAGCCTGTTCCTCCTCAAAAAAGTCAATAAAACCTTTTTTAATACATGCTCGATACCCAGCTACATTCCAAGATATAATCTTCACTATCCCACCTACCTTTATTGCATTTTCTTTAACATAACTTAAACATTATATCAAGAATTAATACTTAGTACAATAAAAATGGAAAATTTAAAAAAAGTAATTTTTTTTGCGAAATAAAAAGGATTTACAAAACAAAAATTGTAAGATATATATGAAGGAGAAAATATTTCCTACAATTTAATTTATAGAAAGGAAGCGACAATGGACAACTTAAAAGAACTAATAATTAAAACAGAAAAAATAAAAGAAAAGGGATGGATTAAAAGTGAAATGAAAGGAACAGCTGCCAGTGGAAAAACATTTGAAAAAGCACTTGGTATTGAAAAAAATAACTTTGAAATCCCAGACTATGGAGAAATTGAAATAAAAACAAAAACTAATTCTAAATTTTATACTTATATAACTCTTTTTAGCGCAACGCCTGATAGCTATCTATACGAGATAAAAAGAATTCACGAGTTATATAGTTATCCATACTATAAAGACAAGGATTTAAATGTATTCAATATGTCTATTTACAGCAACAAAAAGGTATATGGAGGAAATAACCATTACTTTAAGTTACATGTTGATTACAAAAAAGAGCAAATAGTCCTACATGTATTTAATAACGAGAGGAAAATCATTGATGATAACTGTGCTTGGTCATTTTCTATGATTGAAGAAAAAGTAAATAGAAAATTAAAATATTTACTATTTGTTAAAGCCGAAAGAAAATTTGAGCATAACGAGGTTTTCTTTCGATATACTAAACACCAATTATATATACTAAAAGACTTCAAATCATTTATTAAAGCAATTGAAGAAGGTTACATCAGAGTAAGTTTTCGAATTAACGTTTTTAAAGATGGATATAGATATGGGCAAATACATGATCATGGAACAAGTTTTGATATTGAAGAAAAAAATTTAGAAAAAATATATTATAAATTAAACTAAATACTAAAGCGCAAGATGGTTTGGTTAAGCTGTTGCATTATTTACTACACACTCCATTTTGAACATAAAAAAACCGCTATTGCGGTTATTTTCACGAAATGGTCGGGAAGACAGGATTTGAACCTGCAACAGCTTGGTCCCAAACCAAGTGCTCTACCAAGTTGAACTACTTCCCGGAATGGCGCGCCCAATAGGAGTCGAACCCATAACCTTTTGATCCGTAGTCAAACGCTCTATCCAATTGAGCTATGGGCGCAAGACTTTAGTAAGTCTAAATGAACGAATAATTTAATGGTGGCTTCGGACAGAATCGAACTGCCGACACACGGATTTTCAGTCCGTTGCTCTACCGACTGAGCTACGAAGCCAAAATAAAATGGCGGTCCCGACGAGAATTGAACTCGCGATCTTCTGCGTGACAGGCAGACGTGATAACCGCTACACCACGGGACCAAATTTTGGTTGCGGGAGCTGGATTTGAACCAACGACCTTCGGGTTATGAGCCCAACGAGCTACCAAACTGCTCCATCCCGCGATATTACCAAAAACAAAATATAAACAAAGATTGGCGGAGAAAGAGGGATTCGAACCCCCGCGCCGTTTCCGACCTCCTGGTTTTCAAGACCAGTCCCTTCAACCAGACTTGGGTATTTCTCCAAACAAGAAATGGTGCCTAAGGCCGGACTTGAACCGGCACGGGATATGACTCCCGCAGGATTTTAAGTCCTGTGCGTCTACCAATTTCGCCACTCAGGCATCTAAATTCATACTTACATTCTATTTCTTAAAAACAGAACATACTAATTATAACATATTTTTCATAAAAATAAACATTTTTTTGCATTTTTTTAGATTTTTAAATATAAATCAAATCTAAAACATATTTGCAAATATATTTTAGCAAATTTTTTGATTTTTATCAACCCATAAATAATATATGTATGAAAATTTATTTTTATTACCAATATGCAATATATTTTATCAATAAAATATATTCTTCTATTCATTATAAATAACTTATACGCCTAACCAACCTTTTTAGCTTTTATAAAAATATATAATAACTATTAATAAAAGAAATCCTTTTTTCAAAGGATTTCTTAACATACAAAATGGTGTCCTGTGCGAGATTCGAACTCACGACCCTTTGATTAAAAGTCAAATGCTCTACCGACTGAGCTAACAGGACAAATATAATGGCTGCCTCGGCTAGATTCGAACTAGCGAATGCCACAGTCAAAGTGTGGTGCCTTACCGCTTGGCCACGAGGCAATACAGTAATGGTGGAGAGAGATGGATTCGAACCATCGAACCCGAAGGAACAGATTTACAGTCTGCCGCGTTTAGCCACTTCGCTACCTCTCCAAAGAATGGTGCCGGAAATAGGACTTGAACCCACAACCTACTGATTACAAGTCAGTTGCTC
>ERZ826242.1109-NODE-1109-length-31903-cov-11.471176_pt1 | contig 31903 bp, 23 predicted proteins | sample MGYA00519871_ERZ826242 | MGnify/ENA primary metagenome ERZ826242 (study PRJEB31778, sample SAMEA3449226) | human gut metagenome | biome: human gut; feature: human-associated habitat; material: faeces | place: United Kingdom | collected 2010/2012 ...
ATGTTCTCCTTGTCCTGGTACTTGCTCACCGCGATGAATTTTTCGTCGTCCTGCAAGTCAAAGATCGTGTCCGGCCCGACGATGGCGATGTAGTAGCCGCCGAAGGTCTGCGCGTGGTTCTTCTTGAGCATCTTCACCGCTCGGCGCAGCTCCCTGCTGGTCAGCTTGTCCGCGGGGGTCAGCGCGGCGCGGCTCGTCTTGCCGCCTGCATAAATCACGTTGGCGCATTTGGCAAGCTCCTCGCGTACCACCGCGTCAATGCTTCGCGAACCTGCGTCGCCGAAGAGCTTCGTTCGGCGCATGATGTCCATGTCCAGATGCGTCAGGTCGAGCTTGTCCGTGCATCGCGCATATTCGCCGTACTGCTGGAGCTGCACCGTCACCTCGGTTTCCGCCAGCATCACGCTCTCGCCCGGATCGCCCTCGCTGAGCGCCTTCGTGTTCGTCTCCAGCGGAATCAGCTTGCGCATGTTCATCACCAGGCCGCTGTGCGGCGGCATGCGCGGGCGCGCCTCCGCGCAAAAAGGCCCGCAGCCGAGTAAAGCGGCTGAGCCCCATCCATGCAAGACCTGCCGCCGCCAGCACCGGCGGCACACCGATATAGACCCACCTTGGGGCCTGGGGCCACACCAGCGCCAGCAGCAGCATCCACAGATACTGGCACAGGGGCGTGGCGGCCACACCCGTGAGAAAGCAGGCCACCCGATGCCGGGGGCTGAACCAGCCCCGCAGGCAGAACCACAGGCCCAGCGCCGCCGCCTGAAGCCCGCAGGAGAGCAGAAACAGGTTGCGCCAGCCATTGCCGATGTCAAGCCACGTCATCAGCCCTTCCTCCCTGCCTTGGCCAGCCTGTCCATCTCGGCCATGTAATAGCCGTTGATATCCACCTTTTCACTCAGGAGCTTCTTCTGCTTTTCCAGCCCGATTTCCTTGAGGCCCGGCGTGGCCAGCAGCTCCTCGGCCCGCGCGGCGGCCCGCTCGTAGCGGTCCTCTCCCTCGTTGAAGCAGTCCATCAGATGGAAGCGCTCGCTCTGCTCGCGCGTGCTGCCGGATACAATGGTATTGACATACAGGGCGTGCGTGCCCAGCACCGCCGCCTCGCTGGCCATGGTCGCGCCTTCGCTGAACACCAGCTGTGCAAACGCCAGCACATGATGAATCAGCTCATAGGGGGTTTTGAGCAGCCTGGGCCGGAGTTCCTCCGGCACGTCACCCTCGGCGCTCACATATACGCGGCCATAGCGCTCCAGCCGCTTCACCAGCCGGATCTTGCCCTCGTCGTCCAGGCCGTGCTTGCCGATGTCGTGGCTTGCATTCCAGGCCACGAAGCGCACCAGAATATACTTTTCGTCCGGGTTGAAGCCGCAGTCGCGGAGCACCTGCTTATCCGGCGTGAACACGGAGGGGTGCAGGTAAAACAGCTCCTTGTAGGTATCCAGCCGCTCCTGACGGGGCCCCAGGTCGGTCAAAAACGTCCGCGGCGTCAGGATCTTGGTGGACAGACGCTTGCAAATGCGCAGCGCGAACCTGCTCACCTCAGTATCCTCATAAATAAGGTGCGGCTTTCCGCTTACCCACGCAGCCACCGCCAGCATGGGCGCGGCCCTGCCGATCATGATATCCGGCTTCCACTTGAGCGCCGCCAGGGAAAACTGGGCGGACAGCTTCAAAAACAGCAGCGCCTTTTCCACGGGGTTTTTGCCGGTGGATTTGGCACAGCGCACATAGGGAATGCCGTAGTGCTCCAGAAGTGTGGAGTTGCCGTCCTTTTCGGCCACAAAGCACAGCACCTCGTCGCCGCGCTCACGCATGCGCCAGATGATATGATGGAACTGGTGCACCCAGGCCGGGTGGGTAAAGCAGATCATGGCCTTCATTGCTTGTTTTCCTCCCCCGCGCGGTCGATCTCCATCTTGCGCACGCGGTACTGCACGTCCTCCAGGAGCTTTCGGTTATCGCTGATCAGGTCGGCCTGCACGCCGGCGACGATCACCTGCACGCCGATCATCAAAAGCGCGGCGCACAGGATGAGGGACTGGATGTGCCCGCTGCCGGACCCTGTGCTGAAAAAGATGATGAGGAACCTGACGCCCAGCAGCACGCCCAGCCCGAAGAACACCCCGCCGATGATGCCGAAGAACCGGAGCGGCTTATACATGGCAAAAGCCCGCAGGATCACCGATGAGGAGCGCTTCATATAGCGCCACATGCTCTTGAACAGGCGCGAGGGACGCAGCTCCGGATTGGTGCGCACGGGCACGCTGGTCATGGGAATGCGGTTCCAGCCCGCCTGGATGATGGTCTCCAGCGTGTAGGAATAATCGTTGACCACGTTGAGGCGCAGCGCGCCCTCGCGGCTGTAGGCGCGGAACCCGCTGGGCGCGTCGGGAATCTCGGTATTGGAGGCCACGCGCACCACCCAGCTGCCCAGGTGCTGAAACATCTTTTTCTTTTTGGAGAAGTGCTCCGTCTCGTCGATGGGGCGCTCGCCGATGACGATATCGGCCTTCTTTTCCAGAATAGGCCGCACCAGACGCTCGATATCCTCGCCCCGGTACTGATCGTCGGCGTCGGTATTGACGATGATATCGGCTCCCAGGTGCAGGCAGGCGTCGATGCCGGCCATGAACCCGCGCGCAAGGCCCCGGTTCTGCTTAAAGGATACGATATGCTGAACGCCCCATTCGCGGGCGACCTCCACCGTGCGGTCGGTGGAACCGTCGTTGATAATCAGGATTTCGATCACATCCACCCCGTCTATGTGCCGGGGCAGGTGGTCCAGCGCCACGCGGAGCGTTTCCGCCTCGTTATAGCAGGGAATCTGAATAATCAGCTTCATTGGCAGGCCCTTCCTTACGTCTGGTGTGCATATCAAACCAACGATATCATACCGTTTTTCCCGCCTCCTGTCAACGACGCATACCGACGGCAAAAGCCCGAAGGTTTCGCACCTTCGGGCTTTTGCCGCAGCTGGTCAGTCGGCTCGGTACAGGTCGCGGGTATAGACCTTTTCCGCCACGTCGGAAAGTTCATCGGCATAGCGATTGGCCACGATCACGTCGCACTCGCGCTTGAAGCGCGCCAGGTCGCGCTCCACGCGGCTGTTGAAAAAGGTATCCTCCTTCAGCGCAGGCTCGTACACCGCCACCCGCACGCCGTGGGCCTTGATGCGCTTCATCACGCCCTGAATGCTGGACTGGCGGAAGTTATCGCTGCCGCTTTTCATCGTCAGGCGGTAGATGCCCACCAGCGGGTCCGGGTTGGCCGGATAGCCCGCCAGTTCCAGCACCCGGTCGGCAATATAATCCTTTCGGGTACGGTTGGCGTCCACGATGGCGCCGATGATGTTGTTGGGCACCTGATCGTAATTGGCCAATAGCTGCTTGGTATCCTTGGGAAGGCAGTAGCCGCCGTATCCGAAGGAAGGGTTGTTGTAATGACGGCCGATGCGGGGGTCCAGACATACGCCGTCGATGATGGAGCGGGAATCCAGCCCGCGTGCCTCGGCGTAGGTGTCCAGCTCGTTAAAAAAGCTCACGCGCAGGGCCAGGTAGGTATTGGCGAAGAGCTTGACGGCCTCCGCCTCGGTGGGACGCATGAGGAGCACAGGCGCATCCGGATCCAGCGACCCTTCCTTGAGCAGCGCCGCAAAGACTTCGCCCGCATGCCACAGCTCCGGCTCCTCCGGCGCGCCCACGATGATGCGGCTGGGGTGGAGGTTGTCGCTGAGGGCATGTCCCTCGCGCAAAAATTCCGGGCTGAACACCAGCCGTGCGCCGGGATGCTTTTCCAGCATGCGCTGGGTGAATCCCACCGGCACGGTGGATTTGACGGCCATGTACGCGCGGGGATTGACGGCCAGCACCTCCTCGATCACACTCTCGACGGAGGAAGTGTCGAAATAATTGAGATGCGGGTCATAGTTGGTCGGTGTGGAGATGACCACCCAGTCCGCCTGCCGGTAGGCCTCCGCCGCATCGAGCGTGGCGGTGAGGTCCAGCTCGTGCCCGGAGAGATACGCCTCGATATCCGCGTCCTGAATGGGCGCCTGGCGGCGGCCCAGCTTGTCCACCCTTTCGGCGTTTATATCCACTGCGGTCACATGGTGCCGCTGCGACAGCAGCACCGCCATGGCGAGTCCCACATATCCGATGCCGACGACTGCAATGTTCATCTTTCGTTCCTCCTTCCGCCATGGCTATCATACCCTGTTTCCCGCCGGCTGTCAACGCGCGGCGCTCCACAGGGCGTAGGCCAGAAATCCCGCGCAGGTGGCGAAAGCCGCGCCGGTTTCGCATTCGCCCGTGTCCTCGTTGACGCTTTCGCAGGCCAGGCCGTTGTCCATGCGGGTGCGGGCCAGGTGCGCCAGCGCCGTGTCCGCGTGGCCGCAAAGCAGGCTGTTGCAGATGGACAGCACCCAGGGATGCGGCGCGTGGCGGCAGCCGATTTCCGCAATGGGCCTGCCCGCGAAGGACAGGGGATAGGCCTCGGAGCGGATGGCGCGTACGGTGCTTTGCCACACGGGATCGTCCATGGCACAGAAGCCGTAATGCGGCAAAAGCTGCAGGCTGCCCGGCGGCTCATCGTAGATATCATAGTGCCCTTCCAGATCCGTGGACCAGACAAACTGCCCCTCCCTGACACAATAGCGGTAGACAGCTGCCTTTACGCCGCCGGCGCGGCGGGCCAGGTCCGGGCGCTCCAGCCATTCTGAAAGCAGCAGAAGCACGCGCCACACCAGCGCGTTGTCATACGTCAGGTAGGGATAGACGATCTCGTCATCGGTGGGCTGCAAAAAGGTCTCATACAGTTCAATTTCGGGATGCCGCTTGCTTTCCAGCACCGAAAGGATGCGAAGAAGGCTGCTTTTCACGCAGGGCTCCTGAAGCAGCGCCGGGTCGCCTGTGCGCACAAGGTAGCCTTCCAGCGCGAGCACCGGCGCACACAGCTCGTCCAGCTCAAACCCGGGCTCCAGAAGCGTGCCGTCGATATAGCGGCTGTGCTGACCCACATTGCGGATCTGCCGGGTGAACACGTGCATGAGGATCTCCCGCGCGTAGTCCGCGTCCGTGAGCGCAATCGCCGGAAAGCTCCACAGCAGGCTGTCGCGGTCCCAGTAGGCCGCCGAGACATAGTAGCGCGGGCTGCGCGAAGTCATCAGGCACAGTTCCTCCGTGTCCAGCGTGCGCCCGCTGGCAAAGAAGAATGAAAAGAACAGATTTTCGTTCATCATTCGCGCAACCATAGCGTCCTGCGCCGGAAGCATGCGTTTCTTAAGCCATCCCAGCGTCTCGCGCAGGCAGCGCTCATAGCCCAGGCGCAAAAGATGCTTGGCCGACGTAGCCGCCGCCACCGTCTCCACGCCCACGCCGAAGATCAGCTCCACGCATGCGTGCCCGCCCGGCGCGAGGGAAACCCTGCAAACGCCCTCAAAGGCCATATCTCCCCACGTCCATTTTACCCCCGCTTCCGCGATGGGTGCAAAGGCGCACAGCGGCAGGCCCGCCACCTCCTGCATCACAAAGGCGTTGTTCCAGCCGCTGGCCTCCTGCGTGCGGCGGCCGTCCAGCGCAATGGTTTCGTTCACCTCGTGCAGCGTGCGCGTCCATTGTCCACGCACGCCCAGCCACACCTCCAGCGGCGCATCCCGTCGGTTTTCCGCCTCCAGGCGCATAAAAAACGCCCGTTCACCCAAGGGGCACAGATAGGTCAGCGTCACGGTCAGCCCCTGCGCATCGCCCCGGGCCACAGGCACCCAGGCATTTTCCCGCCGCCAGCGTAGCTTCGCGGGCATGGCCTCCTGCCCCGCCACCCGCACCACGGGCGCAATGAGCGGCGCGTCGCCGCCGCACAGCTCCAGCAGCCCCTTGGCCCCCATGTGCAGCACCGTCACCCCCTGGACGGCCCCCGTATCCTCACAGATGGCCGGCAGGGACACATATTCGTTTCCCGTCACCTGATAGGCGGGCATGTGCTCTCCTCCTGTCGTTTCAAAAGAAAGGGGAGGCGCATTGCGGGCGCGCCTCCCCATGCGTATGGATAAAGAAGATTCGCTTACAGCAGGTCCGCTTCCTCCAGCTGGGCCTGAATTTCGTCCAGCGCCTCCTGGGCGGTCATGTCGTTGGTTTCCAGGGTTCCAAGGACGTTGCCGATGATCTCGCTCACCGCGCCCTGTTCCAGCAGCGCGGGCGGCGCTACGGCGTAGTCCATGCTGTCAAACACGGCCTCGCGGTTGTCGGGCGGGGTCACCTCCAGGTACTGGGTCAGCTTGGTCTGATCGGCGATGGTGGGCAGTTCCCAGCTGGCGTCCAGGCGCAGCTGTACGATATCGGGGTCGGAACCCATGGCGTCCACGAAGCGCGCGGCGGCTTCCTGCTTGTCGCTTTCGGTCGATACGCAGTTGACGTTGGCAAAGAAGAAGGTGCTCTTATCCTTGAAGCCGGGCTCCACGGTGATATCCCAGTCAAAGTCGCACTGATCGGTGAAGGTCTGGAATCCCCAGATGCCGCTGACCAGCATGCCCAGCTTGCCCTCGCTGAACAGGTCCCAGTCGCCGCGGCCCGCCATGTCCTCGGCGTTGGGCATCACGCGGTCCTCGCCGCGCACGCGGGCGAGCATGGCCTCCAGCACGGCCACGTTTTCGGGCGTATTGACGGTGAAGGCGGTGTAGTCCTCATTGAGCAGGCTCCCGCCATTGCCCTTGACGGACTTGTAGAACTCGTTGTAGGAGATGGGCTGATAATAGCCCCAGATGTCGTCGCCCAGCGCCTTGATCTTCTCGGCCGCCGCCTGCGCCTCGGTCCAGGTCCAGGTATCGTCCGGATAGTCGATGCCCGCCTGATCGAACAGCGCCTTGTTGTAGAACAGCACGCAGGTGGAGAAGCTCATGGGTACGGCATAGAGCTTGCCGTCCGAGCTCACGGCGGACAGCGTGCCCTCGCTGTAGCTGGCGGGGTCCACCAGGCCGGTGAGATCCGCGCACGCGCCGCGCAGCATGTAAGCCAGGAAGTTTTCCATGTTCATCTCGAACACGTCGGGCGCATTGCCGCCGCCCACGGTGGTGGCCAGCTTGGTGAAGTAGTCGTCGTAGCCGGTGAGCTGCACGTCCACCTTGATGTCCGGGTTCTTTTCCTCAAAGACCTCGACCATCTTTTTCAGCGTCTCTTCCTGCGCGCCGGAGGCGGAGAAGGTGGCGTAGGTGATGGTGACCGGCTCCTCGGCGAAGGCCGCGCCCGTCAGGGACAGCGCCACCGCGAGCGCAAGGATGAGGGATACGAGTTTTTTCATGTGAGATACCTCCGTTCGTTTTCTTTATTGCAAACGCGCCTTGGCGCGCCGGCGTACAGGGGATCATTTCAGCCCGCCCAGGCTGATGCCCTGGTCCACATAGCGCTGCGTGGCCAGATATACCGCCAGGATGGGAAGGATCGTGAGCACCGCGCCCGCCATGAGCACGTGCTCGTTGTTTTTGTACATGCCCTTCATGTTGCCCATGACCACCTGCAGCGTCTGCTTGTCGGTGGAGGTGAGCACGATGAGGGGCCAGAGGTAGCTGTTCCAGCTGCCCATGAAGGAAATGAGCGTGAGCGTGGCCAGCGTGGGCGTGACCATGGGCAGCATGATCTTCCAGAACACGCGGTAGAGGGACGCGCCGTCCAGGAAGGCCGATTCGAGGTAGGCGTCGTTCACGCCCAGCATGCTCTGGCGCATCAGAAACACGCTGAATGCCTTGCCCAGATACGGCAGGATGAGCCCCGTGTAGGTGTCCAGCAGCCCCAGCGACCGCAGGATGATGTAGTTGGGCACCATGGTGACGGTGTTGGGAATCATCATCGTCGCCAGGTAGATGCCAAACACCTTGCCTGAGCCCTTGAAGGGGAGCTTTGCGAACACGAACGCCGCCATAGCCGAGGACGCCACCTCCGCCACCGTGCAGCCCACGGCCAGCAGGAGGCTGTTGAGGCTGGCGCGCGTGAAGGAGAAGCCCTGCATGTTGAACACGCGTTCGTAGCCCTCCAGCGTGGGGCGCTCGGGAATCCAGCGGATGGGGATGGTGCGGATGGCCTCCTGCCCCTTGAAGGAGGAGGACAGCATCCACAGAAACGGCAGGATCGTTATCAGCAGAATGACCGCCAGCATCAGGTAAAACAGCGTACCCCGGACGAGGCGCATGCGGGAGGATCTACGCATCATAATTCACCCACCTTTTCTGCATCCAGAACTGCACGGCCGTAAACAGCAGCAGCACCACGAACAGGATGCAGGCGTAGGTACTGGCCATGCCCATTTTGTACTGCACGAAGGCGTATTTGTAGATGCGCTCCAGAAACACCGTCGTCGCGCCGCCGGGCCCGCCGTCGGTCATGATGAGCACGGAGTCGAACACCTGCAGGCCATAGATGATGTTGATGACGATCAAAAGGAACAGCGTCGGCGAGATGAGCGGCAGGGTGATGGAAAAGAACTTCTTGGCGCCGCTGGCGCCGTCCAGGTCAGCGGCCTCATAGTAGCCGGGATCGATGGACTTGAGGGCGGCCAGCACCATCAGGGCATAATAGCCGGTATCCTTCCATACGGAGGCCAGCACGATGCCGGGCATGGCCCACGTGGCGCTGGACAGCCAGGCCGGGCCCTGAATGCCCACCGCCGCGAGCATCTGGTTGAGCAGGCCGTACTTCCCGCTGAGCACCCACTGCCACACCACCGCAGCCGCCACCCAGGAGGTGATGACCGGCGTGTAGCACACCGTGCGGAACAGCCCGTGTCCTCGAAAGGATTTGTTGAGAATCAGCGCCTCGCCCACAGAGGCGGCCATGACCAGCGGCAGGTACAGGCCCAGATAGGTGAAGGTGTGCGCCAGCACGCCGCGGAACTCCCGTCCCGTGAGAACGCGCACAAAGTTTTTCAGCCCTACAAAGGTCATGCTATCCATGGGCCTGAGCAGGTCATAGTCCATGAGGCTAAAGAACAGCGACCCGGCGATGGGCAGGAGGCAAAAGCCTATAATGCCCACCAGAGACGGCAGCAAAAAGACCGCTGTGGCGCGCCTCCGTCCCGCTTTGTCGGGTAGGTACATCCCTCATCCCTCCTTCTCGATTCGTCCCTGTCCGTCCTTGATGGTCAGACGCAGGCGCCTGCCCCGGTGGTACACGCACAGCGATGCGCCGCGAATCTCAGGCGGCAGCCTGGGGGACAGGCGAAGCTGTCCTCCGTCACTCCACAGACCCAGCGCGCCATAGACCAGCGCCTGCCAGCTCGCGCCCAGTGCCGCCATGTGAATGCCCTCGCGGCCGGTGTTGCCCAGTTCGTCGGACAGATCGAAGCACAGCGAGCGCTCAAAGTAACGCCATCCCACCTTTTCAAGCCCCAGCCGGAAGGCCAGCAGCGCGTGGATGCCAAAGCTCAGCGAGCTGTCGTGCACGGTCAGGGGTTCGTAGCGGTCCCATACGGCACGCTTTTCCCCGTCGCTGAAATCATCCGGGAACATCGTCATCAGCTGCACCAGGTCGGCCTGCTTGAGCGCACGGTAGCGCTGCATGCGGTCAAAGCATACGCTCTTGTACAGCGGCTCGCCCTGCGCGTGCCCGTCCGGCATGGGCTCCAGCCGGTCAAACAGCTCATCCTGAAGGTACAAGTGCCTTTGCGGGTCATAGAGCAGCGTCACATGCTCACAGAAATGCTGCAGGCGTTCGCGCTCCGCTTCGTCCATGGCCGCATGGTTCAGCGCCAGCCGCGCGTTATGCCGCGCCAGGTAGTTGGTAAAGGTGTTGTTGACCGCGGCGCCGCAGTATTCGTCCGGACCTTTTACAAAGAAGCTGGAATACTGGTTTCTGTCCGGCTCCCAGGTAAAGCGGCTGAGCCAGTAGCGCGCCGTTTCCAGATACAGCTGCGACAGCTCCCCGTCCAGCGTGCCGTCGCCGGTAATCTCGCGGTAGCGGTCCGCCGCGTAGGCCACATCGGCGGTGATGTGCGTTTCGCACAGGCCGATATCCCAGCTTTCGCACTGCTCGCTCCCGTCCTCGCCGCTCATCCACGGATAGCGCGCGCCGCATAGGTTCTGCCGCCGGGCCAGCGCGCGCGCCGCGTCCAGTCGGTCCAGCCGGTAGCGCACGAGGCTCCGCGCCGCGTCCGGCCTCTGCCAGCAGAAGAAGGGGAGCAAAAACACGTCGGTATCCCAAAAGACATTGCCCTTGTAGCGCCCGTGCGTCAGCCCCCGCGCTCCGATGGACACAGCGGGGTCATCCGGCGCGTTTGCGCACAGCATCTGAAACACGTTGTAGCGCAGCGCGCCCTGAATCCGCTCGTCCGCATCCAGCTGGATGTCGCAGTCCCGCCACAGGGCCTCCCACGCCGCGGCATTTTCGCCCCATGGGTCCGGTGCGTCAGGGTTGGCCGCTTCTGCGTCCAGCAGCACGCGCACGCGCTTTTCCACCGTGATCCGCTCGTCCGCACGCAGGCCGGCGTTCATCTCCTCCGGCCCGTCACAGAGGATGCGCAGCTCACGTCCCGTATGTACCGCACGCATCACCAGCTCCCGACCGCTCTGGCGCACGGGTTCCAGCAGGCGCACCGTCTGCGTTTCCTCCACCATCTGATCGTCATGAACGGGCAGGTTGCACACCTGCGCATCCATGGCGCTTTGCACCCGGACCTGCGTATCCTCAAGGGCCGTGAGCGTCAGGCGCACGCACAAAAGCTGCCGGTCCGCCATGCTGGCCATGCGCTGCGTCTCCACGGCCACGGTCCGCCCGCGCCAGCGTTGGGTGAATACCCCCGTGCGCAGGTCCAGTTCCTGCGAAACCTGTTCGGGTTCCTCCCCCACCACGCGCAGCCCCAGCGCGTCGGGCAGCTGCACCATGTCCGTCACGCCGGGACGAATGGGCTCGAAGAACCCCGCGCGGAACACGGCATGATCGTATGGGCGACGCTTGGGCGTCTGCAGGCTGAAGCCCCGCATGCCCAGACAACCGTTGCCCACCGCGAAAAGCGACTCCGAATACTCGCTCACCGGGCCGTCCAGCGAAATGTGCCACGGCTTGATGCGCACATCAGCCATCGGTCCTCATCCTTTCGTATACAGGAATGCGCTCCAGCGGGCATTCGGCGCAGCGTTCCCGGCCGCCCGAAAGGGTTTCGCCAGTGAAGAAATCGCGCCATGTGCCTGCCGGCAGCCATACGGCGCGTCCCTTCGCGCCCGGCTCCACGATGGGCGCCACCAGCAGGTCCCGCCCCAGCATGTATGCATCCTCGCAGGCGATCGCCCGTTCATCATCGGGAAAATCCAGGCACAGATGCGCCATCATGGGGCGCCGGGCTTTTACGCAGTTGGCGGCTTCCCTCACCAGATAGGGCCTGAGCCGCCGCCTCAGGCGCGCATAGGCGGCCGCGATATCCATCAACTCAGGGGCGTCCAGCTTTTCCGCCAGATTCCAGGGGCTGCGGTCGTTGTTGAAACCGTCCTCATGCGTGGCATAAAACTGACCGGTGCGCGGTTCGGCATGCCACTGCATCACGGGGCAGAAGCAGGCCATGGCCGTGGCGCGCAGGTACAGCTCCGCCGTGGGCAATTCCCCGGCAAAGCCGCCGATATCGAACCCCCAGAACAAAATCCCCGACAGCCCGGCGCTCAGGCCCGCCGCAAGCTGTGCTTTCAGCTCGGGCCACAGGCTCAGCTGGTCGCCTGCCCAGTGCAGGGGACGCGTTTGCGCGCCGGTGAAGTCCGCTCGGCTGAAGGTGACGCCCTTCGCCCCGTTTGCGTGCAGGAAGTCATGATATGCGCCCACATAGCGCGCCGGATAGCGGTTATGTCCGCTCAAGCCGTCCGTGCCGTCGTAAAGCCGCGCATCCTTAGGAAAGAGAAACTCCCCGCCGTCGGTCTTGAAGCCCTCCACGCCCATATCCAGCAGGTATTTGCGCTTGTCAAACCACCAGCGCACGGCGTCGGGATTGGTGAAGTCCATCAGCAGGCTGTGATGAAACCAGTTTTCCGTAATGCGGTACGGCGTTCCGTCCGCATTTTTCACGCAGTACCCCTTTGCGATGGCCTCGCGTTCATCCGCTTGAAGGGCCTCGCAGGGCGCGCCGTTCCATTCATATTTGATGACGGGAATCTGCCACAGCACCAGGTGCAGCCCGCTCTCCCGGATACGGCGCACGGTTGCGGCGAGGTCCTGCCAGCTTCCGTCCCCGTTCCAGCGGTAGAAGGTCTGCTCGTCGCTCCACGCCTCCAGCACCATCACGTCGGCGGGATAGTCGTGCGCTTTCAGGGCCTCCAGCTGCGCGTCCACCTCGCGGTCGCAGTTCCAGCCGTTGGCGCTGATCCACAGGCCGAAGGCCCATTCCGGCGGCAGCGCCGGTTCGCCGGTCAGCTCGATGAAGCGCCGGAGCAGCCGCGCGGGCGCGCCGAAAAACAGCCGGTCGCAACCGAGCGTTTCGCCCTGCGTCTGCCGGGCGATGGACAGGCCGCCGGCAAAGTGCAGTTCCGAGGGGATATCGCCCTCGCAATACCAGCCCAGGCCGGTTTCCGTCATGAAGAAAGGCATGGGCAGATACGTCTGGTCCCCCTGCCGGGTAAACTTTTCCACCACCCGGCCGTTGCTGCCCCCTTCGCGCTGGTTCACGCGGTCAAAGCGTTCGCCCGTTCCCCAGACATACCGGGCCGGAAGCCGTCCTTCCAGCCGCAGGAACGCGATGCGGCCCTCCGCCGTTTCGCGCAGCACATAGCGGTCGATGGCGAAAGCAAGCTCACTTAAACGTTTCAGTTTGCAAAAAGGCTGCTGCTTTGCCAAAGTCAAACAAAACTGCTCCCCGAGTGTCCACTGCGCCGCCTCGCAGGAGGCGCCGCAGACAGGCCGGATGTGCGTCTCCATACGCAGCGTGCCGTCTTCCCGGGAAAAGGTGACGGCAAATCCATCGAACACTGCGTGCAGGCGGTCCTCCTCCTCCAGAATGGCGCGCGGCTGCACCGCCTGCCGCTCCCGGAGCGGCTCAAAGGTGAAAACGCGGCTTTCCTCCCGCCGGGTTACGATGCGGTAGCCGACCTTCTGTCCCAGTGCAAAGCCGCCCAGCCCAAAATGATAGTGCCGGCCATCTGTGCTTTCGGGCGCGATTTCGCTTTCCGGGCCTCCGTCCACGCGCAGCCGCAGCATGGGCTGCCCGTCCTCCGCATCCACGCGGCAGTCCACCCGGACCGGCTCCATGGCCAGCGGCGCGAAGGGATGGCGGGCGAAGCCGCAGTCCTCAAAGGGAACCAGCCCCTCCGGCAGGTGCTTGAGCATTACCGCCCCCTCCTTTCCATCACCGAATCGCGCTCCACCAGCGTCAGCGGCAGAATGCATTCCATCCGTTCATGCGCGCCTGCCGCCGCCTCCATGATCAGGCGCACCGCCTCGGCTCCCTTGCGGGCGATGTCCTGATGGACCGTGGTCAGCGAGGGGTAACAGATGCGGGAGAGATATACGTCGTCAAAGCCCACAACGGATAAATCCTGAGGGATGCGCAGGCCGTGCTGCAACAGACCCTTTACCAGCCCAACGGCCAGCACGTCCGCTGTGACAAAGGCGGCTGTCTGCTTGCAGCCGCGCCGCACAAACTCGTCGGCGGCCTCTACGCCGTATTCATACGATACGGTCTGCGAATAGAGGGCATCCTCGTTGATCGGGATGCCTGCCGCCGCCATCGCGTCGCAGTAGCCCTGATAGCGCTTGCTGTTGACGCCGTGCTCGCGGATGGAGCCGCTGACGAAGGCGACCTCCCGGTGCCCCTTGCGCAGCAGGTATTCGGTGGCCATGCGCGCGCCCTCCCGGTCCTCGATGCCGATGGTGTGAAAGGCCGCGTCCTTGACGTAGCTGTCCACCAGGACGATGGGCACGTTCATGCCGCGCAGCTCCTCCAGATTGCGCCCAGGATAGGCGCCCACGATGATAATGCCGTCCACGCCCCGGTTCTGGGCCACGCTCACATAGCTCTGGTCCTCCTGCGTGCCGCTGAGCAGCAGGTGGTAGCCGTTTTTGCGGGCCGTATACTCGATGGCGCTGAGCAGTTCCCCATAGAAGGGATTGGAAAACATGAATTCCTTGCCCGGCTCGGTCTGTGGAATGAGCACGCCGATGAGGTTGGAGCGGCGGCTGGACAGGCTGCGGGCGTTGAGATTGGGCACATAGTGGAGCCTGCGCACCGCCTCCAGCACACGCTGGGTGGTTTCGGCGCTGATGGTTTCATCCGGATTCCGGTTAAGCACGTAGGACACCGTAGTGGCGGACACGCCGGCTTCACGGGCGACATCCTTGATGCTTACGCGCTTCATGGGCCTGACAGCTCCTTTCAGAACGGGGGAGCGGATTCACTTAAACGTTTCAGTAACCAAAGTATACCGCATCCCCTCCTCCCTGTCAATGGGGTAGGCAAAAAAATTCAGCTTTCTATCTGTGCCGCCGCATTCCACCGTCCGTCGTCAGCCACAGCAGCAGCGGGGCGCACAGGTACAGCGGCATGGCGTAGCGGAAGTATCCGTTCACTGCCGAAAGCAGGCATCCCCCCAGCGTAAAGAGCGCGGGCACGGCGCCCAAAAGCCGCCCCCTGTTTCCGCGCAGCAGCCACACCGCGCTCATCAGCGCGATCCAGCCATACAGGCCCGGCGACACCGCCAGCCGGTACAGTGGATTCTGGGCCAGGCGGTCGGTAAGTGCCTCCAGTCCTTCGCTCAGCGGATTGACGGTATAATCGTACAGCCCCTTGACGCTCGCCGTGCGGGTGGACTGATCGCCGATGAGCAACGTGGGCTTGATGACGCTCATGTAGCCGGGGTAGAGATAGCCATAGGTATTGTGGAAGGTGGCGCTCAGGCAGGTCATGGGATGGTCCAGCACGATTCCGGGCCACGCGCGCCAGAAGGCGCCCTTTTGCTCTGCGGTTGCGTCCTCGCGCCACAGGGCCTTGACAGGATCGCTCAACTCACCATTGTAGGCAGCTTTGAGTTCCTCCACCGGCAGAACGCCCGAAACCGCCTGCTCCTGCTCCTGCGTCAGTCCGCCGCCCACAGCCACACGGGCTACCTGCTGCAGCGGGAGGGAATAGTTTTCGCTTTCCGGCGTGGGTGCAATATTCAGGCCCGGAAGCACCAGCAGGTGCAGGGCGCCATAAACACCGAGCACGCATCCCGCCGCCAGCGCCGGCATCCGCCATGCGCGGCACGCCCGGCGTTCCCGGCGGCGCAGCGTCCATGCCAGCAGGAGTGCAAGCGTAAGAAGCGCCAAATAAATACCCGGATTGCGCAGAAGCACGCACAGCACCGCCGCCGCGCAAAGCCCGGCGGCCCGCGCCGCGCCGCAGCGTCCCGGCTCATCCACCACGCCCCCAACCATCAGCGACAGGAACAGCACCGCCATAGCAAAGTTGGTATCCTTGCCCACGCAAAATGCAAACACCGGAAAAATGGGGCACAGCGCATAGAACACAAGCGCCGCCCAGAACAGCCAGCGCGGGGCCGCGCTCAGGCGGATGCCATCCAGCAGCGCGCCCATCAGGCAGGCCATCAGCACCGCCTGTGTCACGCAGTAGAGGGCCACCCCCGTGTCCGGTCCTCCAAGCCACAGCCCCACCTGCCGGAACGCGCCCAACAGCCACGTCTGAAAGACGGGGTTTGCATTGGTCATGGGCGTAAGGCCCATCAGCTCCTTGAGCTGGCTGATGCTGTCATTGCTCACCGTGCCGGGAAACAGGCAGACAAACCACGGCAGCCAGCATGCCAGCAGCAACGCCCCCAACCAGACCGGCGCGGGACCGGGCAGCGGAAACCGCCCGTCGCCCTTTTCTCCGGGTGCTGATAGCGCCTCCAGCAAAAGCCGCATGGCCGAAAAAATCAACAGTGCATATCCCACAAGGACCAGCGCCGTCCATGACAGCCGGCTGGTCGCCATCTCCGCCGTGCCCACGGCGGCAAAGCTCTGCCCCAGCACCACCACTCCGGCCAGCAAAGCGGCCAGCACACCCAGCCTTGCCGGCGCAAACGGCCGCCGCAGCCTGAGCAGCGCGCCATACAGCGCCCATGCCGCGCCTGCCGCCAGCGCCCACAGAGCCGTGCCCGACAGCACCGGCCCCTCTTCCGCCGGAAGGGCCTCCTGCGCAAGCGCCAGCACGGTGATGGCGCACATCGCCGCGCGCACGAGCTGTTTTTGCCAGTCCAGCCGGTTGTGCATGGCCGTACCTCCTCTGTTTGCATCCAGAGCCATCATAGCCGCTTTTCCCGCTTCTGTCAAACCTGGAAAAACCGCTCGGGAATCATTGACAGGCCCCGTAGCGGATGATAGACTCTAAATTGGAGCGGTTTGGGCCGCACGCTGGCAATGCGTTCAAAAGCCATGGCTAAGGTAGGGATGTACATGACGCCTTTGTTGGACATAGACACGGGAACCCTCACCTTTTCAAACGGCCTGCGCCTGGAGGCACTGATGGCCCCGGCGGCGCTTTCAGGCCGCTATGCCACCCTTCGCGACCGGGAGCTGTTTCTGGAGCCCTGCCCGGTAACGGGTGGCACGCTGGCCCCGGTCTGTCTGTTTCAGGAGGGGGCACTGGTGGCGGTGACGCTGTACGTGAGCGCCGCGGGCGGCCGCGAGCGGCCCGGCATGGACCGCCAGCGCGCTTTTTTGATGCGCCGTCTTCACCTCAAGGACCCGTGCCCGGACACCATGGCCAGCGTGCGCGTACGCTGCCCCTTCGGCGAGCTGCTGGTGTCCACCGATCCGTATACCGGTCAGTCCGCGGCGCTGATATCTTACATGCCGGAGGACTGACGCCTCCACCATACCAAAGGGAGTTGAACCACCATGCAGACGGCGCTTGCGCCTATCATGCGGGATTATCTGATCCGCTTTCAGCAGACGGCCATCAAGGAGACGGGCCGCCGGCCCCTTACGTTTCTTCGTACTCCGCTGGATGAAAAGCTGCTGTTGCCCGGCTGCCAACGGCCCGGCTACGCTTTCTGGCAGCCTATCCCCTGGCAGGACGGCAACGTGCCGCTGGGCCCGCTGGCGGAGCAGTTTCACCACAGCATTGTGGAATATCTGTCCATGTGCCAGTTTCTGGAGATCCATTTTCATCTCCCGGTAGCACATATGAACAGCCCGCTGAGCTTTTTGTATAACCGCACCTTTGAAACCTGCAAGAACACGGAATCCGCACCCCCCTCGCGCGCCTTTGAGGAGGCGGGGTTCTACCACAGGGAACACCCCACCCTGCCGCTGGCCTACTGCATGGCCACCACCTGCGACGGCGCGGAGCCGCTTTTGCTCATGCTCCGCGCTGAGGATGGGCAGGCCTTCATCCAGCATGCGACGGGCGACCCCTCGCCGCTATACCTCAAGCTGGGGTTGGACCGGCTGCTTCCCAAGCTGCAATTCGTCTACGATATCTGACGCTTTCGCCGGAAAGGAGGTGCGGCCATGCGCCTCACCACGCGACAAACGGGAATCATCAGCTACGCCGGTTTGGAGGAAGGCGCGCTGTGGGCCGCCGCCAAGCGCATGTTCGCCCAGTCGGACGAATCCGTGCCCGACCGGTTTCGCTCCTTTTTACCCATCTTTCCCATCGAGCTGGTCCAGAATATGAGCTACGTGGGCCGCCGGGAACGCAACCTGGCCAAAGTATCGCCGGCGGGCTTTTCCACCGATCCCGACGAATACCACCGCCTGCTCTGTGCCGAGATCCCCGATCTGTACACCGGGGAAAACGCTCTTCGCAACTTTGATTCGGAGGGCCGCTACCGGGGCGGCGGCGCGGTGACGGTGGACAGGGCATGGGCCACGCTGTTTCCGCAATATCAACCCTTTTTTGGCGAGCGTCTGGTCATCCACCTGATCGGCGGCGGCCACCAGGCCGTGGCCGTGCCGGAAAGCGTGTTTCCCCGCGGCGGCGGGATTCTGGAGGGCGCGGAGCGGGAGCTGCGCATTACGGCCCGCTGCGCGCACTATATGACCTACCTGAAAACACGCCTGGAAATGGGCGAAAAATACGACCCTGTACGCTTTGAGGAGGATTACCTGCGGCTCAACGGGCTAAATGCCGTGTGCGTGCGCCAAAAGGAGCTGGGACGCGTGATGCAGGATCTGTGTATCCTGCGCGGGCTGGACGGCGGCGCGTCCGGGGCCAAGGGCCTCTATACCCTGAGCGCCAAGCGCGCCGAGAGCGTACGGCAGTATGAACCCTGGCGCTACGCCTGCGATACCTTCGAGGAATCGCCCGTCACACGCACCACGGCGCGCCTCTTGCAGCTGTCCTACGACGAGGACGGCGCGCCGGGTGACCTGTGGCTGCCCTACCAGGATGCGTGCGAGTATATCGACCGGCAGCGTATGACGTTGGATGTGCGTGCCCTGTGCGAAGGCTTCCAGATCGCGCCCGCCTATGATCCTGCCACCCGCGGCGGCCGGTATCCCACCGTGGTTCGTATCGCTGCCGTGCGTGACCGCGAGTTGCGTCCGCTGGTCGCCGATGTGCTGAACAACCCCGCCTATGGTAGCGGCATGAATCCTCTGGGCATGCTTAACAAGCTGGTCTGCCTGCCGGATAGCCGTGAGCTGCTGCGCCAGCGCCGTCTGGTGTTGGAGCCCGCATCCCTAACCTGTGAAAACGCTGCCGTCGGCGTGGAGGAATACCGGCGCATGCGCGCCATGGCCCGCTGGCAGGAATGGAAGGGGCGGCTGGTGGATGCGCTCTACCGCCGTGAAAGCGCCCTTTCGCAGCTTCAGGTGGGCACCCCTGCCTATGAACGCGCCGGTGATCTGCTCACCCGGCAGGTAAACGCCATGGAACGCGAGGAACAGCGCGCCGCCGTTTCCCTCACCGGCGCCCAGCTCAGCGGCTATGACGCGGACATCGACTACCTGCGCCGCATGTGGCGTCACCATGAGGGCGTGCCCGATGACGACAAGCAGGAGCGCGTGCTCTTCGCGCCCGACGCGCTGCGCGAACTGTGCATCGAAAGCGGCTATGCCATGCGAGGCTCCGTCCGCACCTTCGACCTTGCGGACCTGCAGATCGAAACACCTGAAGAAGAGCTTGCGCCCGAACCGGAGGAAGCCGCCGCCGAGCCAGCCGAACCCAAACCGGAAGCGCCGGTGGACCCGGTTCCCGCCCCCTGCGAAGAGGCGGAAGAGGCCACTCCGACCGAGAGCGCGCCCTCGGGCCCGGCAGACGCGCCCATTGCCAGACCGGCCAAGGCCCTGCGCCGCGTCAAGGTCAAAAAGGTCGTCAAAGCACCCTCTTCCCCTATGCCGCGCTTTGAGCAGATTGACATGTTTACCGCGGTGGAGCAGGCCTCGGCGGACGCTTTGCCGCCCTCCCCTGCCAATTCTGCCGAAGCACCCGCGCCGTATGTGGTGCGATCGCTCTCCCAGCTGACAGGGACAAAAGGCCCGTCCCGCCCCGGCATGATGGCGCAGCTCCTGAAGGACATAAAAACCGAAAACAATGATGCGGACGGGCGGACCTGATCCGCCCCGGAGGTGTGTTATGGCAACGGTACTCAAAGGCTTGCAAATCGCCCGCGACATTCCCTACCGCGAACCAGATGCGCTGTTTGCGCTGGGCGGGGCGGACGGCATGGGCAAAAGCGTCTACCTGCCCGTAGGCGCCAGCCTGATCGACCGGCACATGCTGATTCTGGGCAGTCCTGCCACCGGCAAGACAAACATGCTGCTGCATCTGGCCCGCGGCCTGCGGGCCAACCAGACCGAAAACGATGCGCTGGTCATCCTGGACCCCACCGGCGAGTACTATAACGCCCTGTACCAGAAGGGAGACATTGTGTTTGCCGATGACAAGCGCGCCGCGGGACCTGACGGCCCGGAATGCTGGAATCTGTTTGAGGAATTTACCGATGACAGCCGCCTGATCGAGGATGCCTCCGCGCTGTTCGGCCTGCTGTTTGAGGAGCGCATCCAAAGCGCCGCCCATCCCTTTTATCCCACCGCTGCGCGCGATCTGATCATGGCGCTAGCCGTGTATCTCAAGCGCCGGGGCGATAGCGAGCTCTGTACCTGCCAGGCCCTGCGCGAGCTGATCGATGGTTTCGACATGGAAAGCATGTGCCAGATTCTTGATGCCGCGCCGGAGTTTCGCGCCTTTGCCAGCTATCTGGGAGAGGGGGAACGCGCGCAGGGCGTGGTAGCGCATCTGCAACAGGCAGCGCGTGAACTGCTCGCCGGGCGCTTCGGCAGCCGGGGCACGCTGGGAATCCGCAAGCTGATGCGCGCACGCGGCGGCCGCACGATCTTCGTCTGCTACGACCCGGCACGCGGCCCCCTGACGCGGCCTGTGTTTGCCGCTCTGATGGACCTGTGTCTGACCGAGGCCCTGTCCCGGGTAGAACGCGACGGAACCGTGACGCTGCTTCTGGACGGGCCATGTGTGCTGGGGCGTCTGCCTCATCTGGAGGATGCACTCGCCCTGGGCCGTGCCAGGGGCCTGCGCATCCTGATGGCCGAAACCGGCGTAGCCGCGATCAAGTCACGCTATCAGGCAGCGGCAGGTCCCATGCTCGGGCAGATCGGCACGACCGTGGCCTTCCGGCTTTGGGACCGCGAAAGCCGTTCCTATGTCAAGAGCCTCTATGGGCGCCACCGCGCGGTAGAAAGCTACCGGTCTACGGTACAGCGAGGCATGGTGGAGCAGGTGATGGACGAGCACGTCATCAGCGACGAGGACCTCACCGCCCTGCAGACGGGCGAAAGCATCATCGCCACACTGCACTATCCTCCCTTTTTATTCCGGTTGCGGCCCTATGGGGCGGAGCCCGTCGGGCATTTCTAAGCAGTCTGCTCCCCTGATTTGATTTGAAAAACGCGGCACCCGAACGTCCCGGGTGCCGCGCTTTTGCGCTGTGTTCTTACCGGTAGGCCTTGATAATGGCCTGGGTTCCCAGGTCGCCCTGCCCCTGTTCCTGCAGGCGCTCGTAGATGTTCAGCACCTGCTTGAGCACGGGCAATTCCGCCCCGCGCTGGTCCGCTTCCTCCACGGCAATGCGCATATCCTTAATGAAATGCTTGATGTAAAAGCCGGGCGCCCAATCTTCCTTCACCATTTTCGGCCCGTTGTTGCTCATCTGCCAGCTTCCGGCCGCGCCCGCCGAGATACAGTCCAGCATGTTGGACACATCCAGGCCGCCTGCCTCGCCGTAGCGGATGGCCTCGGCCACACCTGCCACACATCCCGCAATGGCGATCTGATTAGCCATCTTGGTATGCTGTCCGCAGCCTGGACCACCGGTGAGCATGACGCTTTTCCCCATGGCTTCAAACAGTGGACGGCATGCCTCAAAGTCCGCTTCATCGCCGCCCACCATGATGCTCAAAGTGGCGTTGCGCGCGCCACTGTCGCCGCCGCTCACCGGCGCGTCCAGCGGCCTGAGGCCCCGCTGCTTCGCCTCAGCGGCGATGCGCTGCCACAGCGCGGGACTGGTCGTGGTCATGTCGATCAGGTACGCGCCGGGCCTGGCGCTGTCCAGAATACCGCCCGCCGCCAGGTAGACCTCCTCCACGTCCTTTGGAAATCCCACGATGGTAATCACGGCGTCCTGGTCCTTCGCGCACGCACCCGCACTCTCCGCCCAGGCCGCGCCCTCCGCCAGCAGGCGGTCCGCCTTGCTCTTGGTACGGTTGTATACCGTCAGGCTGTGACCTTTCTCCATCAGGTGACGCGCCATGCTCTCGCCCATTACGCCGATGCCGATAAAGCCAATCTTCATTGCTGTTGCCTCCTTGCCGATTTGCTTTTGCCTTATCATATCACAGACAGCTACAGGTGACAAGAAAAGGGCCTGTTTTGCTCTTATATCCATACAGAATCCGGGCGACATGTTTCTTTATTGCCGAAGGATGGATTATCGCCTTATGCAGATCCTCTTTTACAAAGTTTTTAGCAAACCCTCTTGCATATCGTGTTAACCTATGATATTATATGGCTGCACTACAACCGTACAATATAATAACACGAGGGGTCATTTTACATGAACAAGTTAAAAGAAAAGCTCAAAAAGGGCGAGGTATGCTTGGGCACCCATATTTCTTTGAATGATCCGGCCATTACAGAATTAACGGGAAATATCGGCTTTGATTATCTCTGGATTGACACGGAACATTCCAGCATCGGTCTAAACTGCCTTGAGCAGCACCTCATCGCCGCACGGGCCGCTGGGGTAAGCGCCATTGTGCGCGTACCCAGCGTGGATCAGGTACGTGTAAAGCCCGTGTTGGAGATGGGGCCCGACGGAATTATTTTTCCGCAAGTAAACTCCTATTCGCTGGCAAAGACGGCCTTGGAGGCCTGCATGTATCCTCCAAAGGGAAACCGTGGTTTTGGCCCTCGTCGGGCTATCCAGTTTGGCCGCATCCCGCTTGACGAATACTACCGCACCATTGATGCCGAACTGATGCGCATTCTTCAGGTTGAGAATGTTCATGCCGTGGAGGAAATCGAAAAAATCGCCACACTTGATGGCGTGGACGCATTTATCATTGGCCCGTGCGATCTGGCCGCCTCCATGGGGCATTTCAATCATCTTCACCATCCGGATGTTGTAGCGGCGTTCAAGCACGTTGAGCAAGCGGCGCACGCAGCGGGAATACCCCTCGGGGTTTCCTATGGCGCCTGTGCGTATGAGGATATTGAATTCTGGCGTGATATCGGCGTGGACATGATCTCCTTGGCGGCGGATACAGACCATCTGCTGCACGGCGCCCAGCATTATTTCAACGACATGAACAAGTGTTTTCAAAAAAGCTGTGATGAATGAAAGGTGATATGGATGGATCTTTCCGGGAAGGGCGCCTCGCGTTTTCGGTTACTCCCCTATCTGCTTTTGCTGCCAAGCCTGATTGTATTATGCATGTTTGTATTCTACCCTTTTGTAAGAAACATTGTTCTGTCCCTCACTATGACGGACGTAGCCGGCAACGTAGTCAAGTTTGTGGGACTGAAAAATTATGAGCGCCTGTTCTCCAGTCAAACGTTTCTCAATTCTCTCACTGTCAGCTTCCGCTTTGCGCTCATGGTAGGCATACCCACTTTTGTGTTAGGGTTTATTCTGGCCCTTGCAGCAACGGAGCAGAAGCGCGGAAGCCGCATCTATGAAACCATGTACACCATGCCGTTGGTCATTGCTGCCGCACCGGCTTCGGTAATCTGGTACATGATTTATTCTCCCAGCGGCGGGTTGCTCAACTATCTGGCCGGCGCTTCCATGAACTGGCTCAGCAGCCCGCAGCTTGCCATCTGGTGTGTTGCAGCCGTCACGGTTTGGGCAAACCTGGGGCTTAATGTTATTTTCCTGTTGACGGGATTTCGCAATGTGCCGGTGGAGCTTTTGGAAAGTGCCAAAATTGACGGTGCCGGCTATTGCACGCGCATTCGCAAAATTGTCATTCCGCTTGCTTCTCCTCAAATCTTCTTTGTGGTGTTTTACAACATCATCACCTCCTTCCAAACCTTCGCCCAGGTGAGGCTCCTTACGGACGGTGGGCCCTACTACACCACCAACGTGCTGATTTTTCAAATTTATAAAGAAGCTTTCTATAACTCCCGTTTTTATACTGCATGTGCCATGTCTGTCATCCTTTTCCTGATTATCTTTGTAATCACGCGTGTGCAGTTTATCTTTGAACGCAAGGGGGTGCATTATTGATGTCCGCAAAAGCCATTCGTCAGCGCAAGGAACGGCTGTCGTTTACTCTCAAGCTGTTGGTGGGGCTGCTGATCGTGTTTCCGCTTTTCTATGGGCTGTGTCTGAGTTTTTTGGGCTTGGACGAAATTTTCAGCAATCCTCCCGTGCTGTTTTCAAAAAACATGTCGCTTGAAAACTATGTTTATGTTTTTGGGCGTGTGCCCATGCTGACCTATTTCAAAAATACGCTGATTGTATGCGCTATTGAGGTAATTGCTCAAATTATTACTTCCAGCTTTGCAGCTTACGCCTTCTCCTTCTTTGAGTTCAAGGGGCGCAAATTTCTATTTGCGGTGGTTACTGCCTCATTGATGATTCCCTATGAATCCACACTCATCTGCAATTACCTGACCATTTGCAACCTGCGCTTGACCGATACCTATGCTGGCCTTACCCTTCCTTTTCTTGCAAGCGGCATGAGCATCTTTCTCATGCGTCAGTTTTACATGACCCTGCCCAGAGAATTGAAGGAAGCTTCTGTAATCGACGGATGCAGCGATATGGGTTTTCTTGTGCGCATTGCGTTTCCACTGTCGCTGTCTGCCACTTGCTCTCTGGCGCTTTATCGGTTCATCGATGCTTATAACCAGTACTTCTGGCCATTGCTTGTAACCAACCGCGACCAGATGCGCACGCTTCAAATTGGTACAGGTATTCTCAAGGATTCTGAAGCAGCCAACTATGGAATCGTTTTGGCTGCCGCCATGGTTGTCATCGTACCCGCAGTCCTGTTTTTTATCATCGGGCAAAAGTGGCTTGTTAAAGGAATGATCGCTGGAGCTGTAAAGGGCTGAAACAGAATTTGCCGTGTTGGAAACACGGTAAAAATAAAAAGAGGAGTGGATTCCATGATTAAGAAACTCGTTTCCCTCACACTAACACTCATGCTGGTCCTTTCCCTGTTCGGTACGGCCTCCGCCGAAGAAGAGCGCACGAAGATTACCATTTGGCACATGCTTAGCGGCGTGGGCGCCGAAGCATTTGACCAGATCGTGGCAGATTTCAACGCTTCTCAGGACAAGTATGAAGCTGTAGCGGAATTTCAAGGCAACTGGTATGACAACTTCGCCAAGTTCAAAGCAACTCCCAAAGAGGATTTGCCCGATCTGTATCAGATTGTGGTGGAATGCATGGGATGGCTTGCCGAAAGCGATATGATCATTCCGGTTCAGGAATTCATTGACCGTGACAACTTTGACATCTCCAGCATGCAGGAGAATATCCGCAACCTCTACACGCTTGACGGCACGCTTTATTGCATGCCCCTGAGTGTAACCATGCTGGCGCTGAACTACAACACAGAGGTGCTTGAGGCCGCTGGTATCGATCCCGCTTCTCTCAAAACCGTTGCCGACGTGGATGAAGCCGCCCGCAAAATCACCGAAGCCGGCCTGTGCAAAAAGGGCTTTTCTCTGATCAACGATTCCTGGCAGATTGAGGAATACATCACCCAATCCGGCCAGCAGCTGGTCGATAACGACAACGGCCGCTCCGGACGCGCCACCAAATGTCTGCTGAATGAGGGCGATGCGGGCCTGAATATCTTCGAAACCTTCCACGAAACGCTCACCAAAGACTACAACATGGCGCCGACCACCGGCCTGAGCACTACCGATCTGGGCAATGCCTTCTTCCAGGGAGACCTGGCAATGGTCATCTTCTCGTCGCAGTGGATCGCCCGGCAGCGCGATGCCATTGGCGACCGTTTCACGCTCGGTCAGGTAGCAGCTCCCAGCGTGGAGGAGAACCCTGCCGGCACCTTCGCTCCCGGCGGCAATTCCATGTGGATTGTCGACAAGGGCAATCCCGAGCTCTCCGAAGGTGCCTGGGCGTTCCTGCAATACATTTGGCAGCCCGAGGTGATGGGGTTCTACGCCGCCTACACCGATTACACCCCTGTCAGTGAGGATGCTTATAACAGCGAAGCCTATAAGGCACACCGTGAAGAAAACCCCTATGTGGAAAACATCTGGCAGGAGCTGGTCGACTGTGATCCCAGCAGCACGGCCGCGGTATTCGGCGTTTACTATGAATTCCGCAACACGGTGCAAAACGCCTTCGCCCGCATGATGGTGGATCCTTCCTATACGCCTGCCAATGCAATTGATGAAATTGTGAACACTACAAACGAAAATCTCGAGCTTTATAACGAAGCCAACCCCGAATAAGCAACAACTTCTGGCGCGGCGGGCGCTTCGCTCGCCGCGCCTTTTCCAATCGCCGCGATCCATGCAAAACTCATGACCAGAAAGGGCTTTGATAATGAAAATTGCCATACACGAAACGCTGACCTGCCAAGTGCTGGTCATCGGCGCCGGCGGTGCCGGCATTCGCGCCGCGCTGACAGCAGCGGAAGCCACGGACGATGTCTTGTTGATCAGTGAAACCGTTCCCGGGGATTCCGGCTCTACCTTCTACCCGCTTACCTTTGAGTGGGGCATGCTTTCATCTGTCGATGAGGCGGATACTCGCCAGTTTACACAGGAGATACTCACCGCTGCCAAAGGCTGCATCAATCCACGGCTGGCGGCCTATCTGGCCGAAGGTTCGCAAGAAGCACGCGAGCGCTTTGTCCGGGAGGGGCTTCCTCTGGTTCCCATGAAGGAGCTGAACATCACGGGATGTTTTGGCAAAGAACCTCGCGGCGATTTTCTGACGGACCTGGAAACCTTTGTTCACAGTCAGCAGCAGCTGGTAAAGCAAAACGATCGCATTGCTTTTGTCAAGCTCACGGCGATTTCGCTGCTTGTGCGGGAGGGCCGCTGCACAGGTGCCCTAGCCGTAGACGATCAGGGCCGGCTGGTTCAAATCAATGCTCGCGCAGTTGTGCTGGCGCTTGGCGGCGCGGAAGGGCTTTATGAGCACCGCGCTTCTTTCGGAGCTCTGTATGGCAATGCCTACGCCATGGCTGCGCGCCATCAGGCACGGCTGGTAAATCTGGAATTTATTCAATTCGTGCCGGGAACCGTATCGCCCATAGCATACATGAATTACTATCCGTTCCTGCTAAGCGAGCATCCTCGCGTGACCAACGCACGGGACGAGGAATGCATGGATCGCTATCTGCCTTCGGACATAACACTGGAAGAATGCCTGGATCAGCATGCCAAGCACGGGCCTTTTTCATGTGAAGATGCAGGCAAATACCTTGAATATGCCATGGTTGGCGAAGACTTGCGCGGCGCAGGCCGGGGTTTGAAGCTATGGCCTGATGCATCCAAACTGCAGGGGAAACGCGCGCTTCATTGGCGCAACTTTCTTAAAAAATTCGGTTATGACGAAGGCACCGTCATGCAGGTTTATCCCATGGCACAGGGCTTTAACGGCGGAATTCTGCTTCACGACGATCTGAGCACGGATATTGAGGGATTGTTTGCCTGCGGAGAAAGCTCTGGCGGACTGCATGGACCGGATCGAATGGGCGGGCTTTGCATTCTAGCAACCCAGGTTTTCGGCAAAGGTGCCGGGCAATGCGCGGCGGAATATGCCCATAAGAATCCCGGGGCTTTCTTCACCTGTGAAGAAGCAGAACAGTCTCTGACCGCCGAGTTTTGCCAGAGCAAAGACAATCCTCTTTCTCCACAGCAAGTTTTAACCAGCATCCGCCGTATAATGCAGGAAAACGCCTGTTTGCGTAGAAATGAAAAAGGGTTGGAAAGTGCGCTTCTCAGCATGGAACGCCTAGCTTTACAGCCATTGGCGCATTTAAAGCGGCCGGATGCAGCCTTTTATTTTCAGGTAGCCAATGCGCTGGATGCCTCTCGGCTGATTCTAACGGCCATGCGCAATCGGAAGGAATCCCGCGGAAGCCATGACCGTTCGGATTATCCAAATCACGACCCCGGACTGGCCGCTATGCGCTGGGTTTCCATGAAGGACGGCAATGTTACCCATGGCAGCTTGCCCATTCAAGAGGCGTAAAAGTGATTCGGAAGGATGCGTGTGGTTTGCAACATATCAATTACAACGTCGAGCGTGTTAACCTATATGAGAGCATTGCCAACAATTTGGAGGATATGATTTTGCATGACGCCTCCCAAGTAGGGCAGAAACTGCCCAGCGAGCAGACGCTGGCGGCAAACTTTGGCGTAAGCAGAAACGTCATTCGCGAATCGCTTAAGCTGCTCAAGGAACGGCAGCTTATCAGGTTGCACGTGGGAGAGGGGGCCTATATCCAAAAGCCCGGCGATCAAAGCGTAACGGATATGCTCAACCGCATTGTCCTCATGGACAGCATTGATCCCATCAAAATTTATGAGCTGCGCACCATTCTGGAAGTAAACGCCTGTCGCATGGCGGCTGAAAACAAGGATATCGACGATAATTTCGACAGGTTGGAGGCCATCAACCAAAACATGCGTGAATCCATGGATGATACCGAAAAACGTGTGGAGCTGGATTTGGAGTTCCACAGCATGGTGGCGCACCTGTCCGGAAATCCCCTGCTTGAGCTTTTCGAGCGCTCGGTGGCCAAGCTGGCTGTACCCGTTATTCGCACGGCGCTGCTTCCCACGTCTGGCAATGAGGCTGGTATTTGCGACCACCAACGCATTATCGAGGCTCTCAGAAAACGCGATGCCGATGAAGCGGTTCGACTGATGAATGAACATTTGCGCAAATCCACCCAGAATTATCTTGACGGCAATCTGATACAGACACGTTGATTCTACGTCCCTTTCGATGGAGGATACTCATGGAAAAATGGAATATTCGGTATCAGAGGCCTATCTTTGCTTCCGATCAAAGATGGTTTCATGATTGTCATGCCAATACGCAACTTTTGCTTCGCTCTGGCACTCGCCTTGTGGCATTCTGGGCGGGCACCAGCGAGGGTACGCCCGATCAGGCCATTTGGCTTTCACGCTGCGTCGAAGGCCAATGGCAAAATCCTGTGCGAATCAAGGCCATTTACCAGCTTCCCCATTGGAATCCCGTGCTAATGCTCGATGAGAGTCGGGTTTATCTTTTCTATAAGGTGGGCCTTTCGGTACAAACCTGGTATACCATGGTTTGCTGGTCGGATGACGAAGGGCTGACATGGTCTCCATCCTGCGAAGCCGTTCCCGGAGACTATACGCCTCGTGCATCGGTTCGCAACAAAATTCTCAAGGCCAGCAACGGCTGGTGGATTGCCCCTACCTCCAGTGAGGTTGGAACAGCCATGGACAGCTACGCTGATATTTCAAAGGATCAGGGAAAGACGTGGGAGGTCCACGGCATTCCGCTACGGCATATTCTTTCAGCGCCCATTGTACCGGACAGGTTATGGGAGGGGCTTGGACGCGGTTCGCTCTGGGAAAATGATCTGGCCATCATCCAGTCATGGGATGGCGTTATTCAACCCACCATGTGGGAATCGCATCCCGGACATATTCATGCAATGATGCGCAGCACCCGTGGCTTTATTTACCGCAGCGATTCCTGCGATTACGGTCTGACCTGGTGTGACGCTTATCCCACCAGCCTTCCCAACAACTGCTGTGGCATAGATGCTGCCAATCTGGATGACCACAGGCTTGCCGTGGTCTACAATCCGGTAGGCGATAACTGGGGACGTCGCACGCCGCTATCCGTGGCTTTCTCTCATGATAACGGGGTCAGCTTTTCAGCGCCCCTGCCTCTTGAAACGGCAGAAGGAGAATATTCTTACCCCTCCATTGTCGCAGAAGGCGATACGTTCCATATTCTCTATACGTCGAACCGCAGAACCTTCATTGAAGTTGTGCTTGAACCGGCATAAATGATTTGCTTTTGCCTTGCCCAGCCTTTTAAATGGGGCTGGGTTTTTCTGTCCCATTCCAATCGTAACCAGACGTTTTCGCTTTTGTGCGCGGGCTTGTGGCCTATTTACGGAAAGATACAAAAAAGCCCCGCTTGTGTAAACAAGCGGGGAAGAAGGATGCGGCAGCGACCTACTCTCCCGGGCCGTCTCCAGCCAAGTACCATCGGCGTGCTGGGGCTTAACTTCTGTGTTCGGAATGGGAACAGGTGGAACCCCCAGGCCATAGCCACCGCAAAGGGTGAACTTCTTTATCGGGCGCCTCTGCACCCTGACAACTGCATATGAGCCTTTCTGACGAGATCTTTCATCATTTCTTCTTGGTCTTGGATCGACTAAATCAAGCTATCGACCGATTAGTATCGTCAAGCTACACACATTACTGCGCTTCCACCGACGACCTATCACCTGGTAGTCTTCCAGGGGTCTCTCGCATTGCTGCCTGGAATCTTATTCTCGAGGTGGGCTTCACGCTTAGATGCCTTCAGCGTTTATCCCATCCGCACTTCGCTTCCCTGCTATGCCGTTGGCACGACAACAGTTGCACCAGTGGTGCGTCCATTCCGGTCCTCTCGTACTAGGAACAGCTCCTCTCATGACTCCTACGCCCACGATGGATAGGGACCGAACTGTCTCACGACGTTCTGAACCCAGCTCGCGTGCCGCTTTAATTGGCGAACAGCCAAACCCTTGGGACCGAATACAGCCCCAGGATGCGATGAGCCGACATCGAGGTGCCAAACCTCCCCGTCGATGTGGACTCTTGGGGGAGATCAGCCTGTTATCCCCGAGGTAGCTTTTATCCGTTAAGCGACGGCTTTTCCACTCAATACCGCCGGATCACTAAGCCCGACTTTCGTCTCTGCTCGATTTGTCAATCTCGCAGTCAGGCACCCTTCTGCCTTTGCGCTCTTCGAATGGTTTCCATCCATTCTGAGGGTACCTTTGGGCGCCTCCGTTACTCTTTCGGAGGCGACCGCCCCAGTCAAACTGTCCACCTGACACTGTCCATCCTCTGGTTTCACAGAGCTATGTTAGAATTTCAGTAACCGAAGAGTGGTATCCCAACACCGTCTCCACACGAGCCGAAACCCGTGTCTCTCAGACTCCCACCTATCCTGTGCATCAGTTACCGAAACTCAATATCAGGCTGCAGTAAAGCTCTACGGGGTCTTTCCGTCCAGTCGCGGGTAATGGGCATCTTCACCCATACTTCAATTTCACCGGGCCCCCTGTTGAGACAGCTCACAAGTCGTTACACCATTCGTGCGGGTCGGAACTTACCCGACAAGGAATTTCGCTACCTTAGGACCGTTATAGTTACGGCCGCCGTTTACTGGGGCTTCGGTTCGATGCTTCGATTGCTCTAACATGTTCCCTTAACCTTCCAGCACCGGGCAGGTGTCAGCACCTATACGTCAGCTCTCGCTTTCGCAGATACCTGTGTTTTTGCTAAACAGTCGCTTGTGACTATTCTCTGCGGCCTGCTCTCGCAGGCACCCCTTATCCCGAAGTTACGGGGTCATTTTGCCGAGTTCCTTAACAAGGGTTCTCCCGTTCGTCTCAGGATTCTCTCCTCGCCCACCTGCGTCGGTTTCCGGTACGGGTACCTTTGGATGTACTAGCAGCTTTTCTCGCCAGCGTGAACTCACTCGCTTCCCTACTGAAATTTCGGTCCGCATCACACCTCAGCTTATAGGGTTGCGTACTTCACTACAACCCAACCTTGATGCTTGCACAGGGTTGACCATCACCCTGCTCGAGTTATCCTTCTGTGTCACTGCTTCATTCCATCGGTAGTGCAGGAATCTACACCTGCTGTCCATCGCCTACGACTTCCGTCCTCGGCTTAGGCCCCGACTTACCCTGGGCGGATGAACCTTCCCCAGGAAACCTTGGGCTTTCGACGGGCATGTTTCTCGCATGCCTCTCGCTACTCATACCGGCATTCTCTCTTGTGCAGTGTCCACCGTGCCTCTCGATACGGCTTCTGCCTCTGCACATTGCTCCTCTACCGCGCATCTTCTTCAGACGCACCCATCGCTTCGGTGTCACGTTTAGCCCCGGACATCTTCGGCGCACAATCACTCGACCAGTGAGCTATTACGCACTCTTTAAATGTGTGGCTGCTTCTGAGCCAACATCCTGGTTGTCTGTGCAATTCCACATCCTTCTCCACTTAACGTGAACTTGGGGACCTTAGCGGTTGATCTGGGGTGTTCCCCTTTTGCCCGCGGAACTTATCTCTCGCGGACTGACTCCCATGGTCTGCATTGTATGGTATTCGAAGTTTGATAGCGTTTGGTAGGCTTTGTGGCCCCCGCGCACATTCAGTGCTCTACCCCCACCAATGATCCATGAGGCTAGCCCTAAAGCTATTTCGAGGAGAACCAGCTATCTCCGGGTTCGAT
>ERZ826242.1111-NODE-1111-length-31891-cov-12.217113_pt1 | contig 31891 bp, 32 predicted proteins | sample MGYA00519871_ERZ826242 | MGnify/ENA primary metagenome ERZ826242 (study PRJEB31778, sample SAMEA3449226) | human gut metagenome | biome: human gut; feature: human-associated habitat; material: faeces | place: United Kingdom | collected 2010/2012 ...
CGTGGCGCCCGTTGTCTATCTAAAATCTGATATCCAATTATCAGGAGAGGGAACAGAGGCTAATCCATATATAATAGTTTAGAAATGAAATTTATTGTAAATAAAAAAAAGATGGCTTCATTTATTAGATGAATAAGACTAGAAAGCTAGTCTTTTTTCTTTACAATTGTTGACATAAAGCGTAAAAAAGCTGTATAATGTAAATAAGAAATAGATACTTGGAAAATGGGTGATCAGGGTGGCAGAAGAAAACATAAAGAAACCAAAGTTCAGTGAAATTAAAGATTGGCTTCAAGAACATTTAGATGAGTCAAATAATTTAATACTTAAAAATGACAAGTTAAGTAGAATTGTCACTGTTAATTCTCTTTCTGGAGGAAGGGAATATACGATTCCTGTAAAGCCGTTAAAGCCTAGCGTTGATGCTTCAAAGGAAGAAATTTTAGAATTTAAAAAGTCACTTATGGGGTTTAGAGAAGCCTGGGTTGACGTTTATTTAGGGTGTTTAGATTATTTAAAACAGAATGTGGCTTTATTGTTTGAAACAGGAAAAATTGAGCATTCTGAAGATGGTAATACAGTTGTAATTGAAGATAGAGAATTTAAGTTTACTGACGAGATGGACAGTGTAGCTTATATTAATATGTTAGAAGAAGTATCAAAGGCATATGATAAAAAAATAGAAGATGAACGTCAGCGAAAGGCTGATAATCTTTCGAAAATTGCCGTTCATAAAATTACAGTACCACTTGACCCAGTTGCTAGCGCTTTAGGAAAAACAAATGCAGAAATGGTAATATCTGGTGGCGTAACAGAACTTACTAGTTTACCAGAAGGGACTTATCCTATCGTTGGTGAACAGGTTTCTTTGAGCAACGAGCCACAATTTACGCAGGCTGATTATGAAAATTATGCTGCTAATAAAAATGCAACTATAGAAGTGCCTGTTTACGAAGAACCAAAATCGGAAATGGAAGTAATTATTCCAATTCCAGATGAAGACGTTTCTAAAGCAATAAAGTCAGAAATGACACCGAAAAAAAAGAGAAAAGCTAAAATTGCTGATTTAGAAAAACTTAGAAATTTACAATCTACTAAAGCGGTGTATGCTAAATTGACTGATGAAGATCGTTTATCAAAATCAGATTGTGATGCACTGCGTGATAAGGAAATTATTTTTGTTCCAGGAACAGCATCAAATAAAGGTGAACCAATTTTTAGTGATAATATGGATTTTCTTCAGGATGTTATTCCAAATGTTCCAAGAGCGGCTTTTATAAGCGGTAAAGCGGTTTCAATGGAAAAAGTTCCAAAAGAAGCTTTAAAAATAATTAAGCTATGTAGTGAGGATGTTAATTCAGGCATTATTTGTTATGAGGTTAACAATGATGCTTTAAGAGGCTTAACTGATGATAAAGAAAATTTCTTATCAGCAATGATAGCAGTTGAGCAAATGAATGAAGTTTTGGCCAATGAAGGTTATAGACCAATGATTTGTATGGACTTAGATGTAAGAAGTACTTATGATCAAGTAAACACTGAATTAAGACCAGGACACGAAGAGCAATATCCTATTTTGACGCGTATATCTTCTAGACAGTTAGACGAAGTTGATGATAATATGAATTTGATTGTTATGGATCCGGGATATGAAAATGACCAAGTTATTGTCGATGGAAACACACAAGAATATATAAATCAAGCAATTAAAAATATAAAACACGTTAAAATGTCAAGTCAGCAAGCTGCTTGATATTTTTTTTGATTTTATTAAGTAACTAGCGTATAATTAATATAGCGAGGTGAAAGAATGCTAAAATTAACAAAAGTTAAAAAAAGTTATGTAACAGGTAATTTTACGCAACATGCTTTGAAAGGCATAAGCTTAGAATTTAGAGACAATGAATTTGTTGCTATATTAGGTCCTTCAGGTAGTGGTAAAACTACTTTATTAAATATTGTTGGAGGATTGGATAATTACGATAGTGGTGATTTAATTATCAATGGAAAGTCAACTAAACATTTTAAAGCGGCCGAATGGGACGCTTACCGTAATAATTCAGTTGGTTTTATTTTTCAGAGTTATAATTTAATTCCTCATATTTCTATTTTAGAAAATGTAGAAATGGGAATGACTTTAAGTGGAGTATCCACTAAAGCTCGTAAGGAAAAAGCTTTGGAGTTATTAAAAAAAGTTGGTCTTGAAGAACATTATCATAAAAAGCCGAGTCAATTATCAGGTGGGCAAATGCAAAGGGTGGCAATTGCCCGTGCTTTAGCAAATGATCCAGATATTATTTTAGCTGATGAGCCAACTGGAGCTTTGGATACAAAGACTAGTAAGCAAATCATGAATTTAATTAAAGATATTGCTAAAGAAAAATTGGTTATCATGGTTACGCATAATCCCGAATTAGCTAATGAATATGCTAATAGGGTAGTTGAGATGCGTGATGGTGAAGTTACTAGTGATAGTAATCCATTAACAGAAGCCGAAAAAGAAGAAGATAATTTTTCGTTAAATAAAACTTCAATGGGATTTTTAACAGCCTTAAAGCTATCTTTTAATAATATTAAAACGAAAAAAGGAAGAACAGCTTTAACAGCTTTTGCATCTAGTATTGGTATTATAGGTATTGCGCTTATTTTATCATTGTCAAATGGTTTTAAGATTGAAGTAGATAATTTTGAACAAAATTCATTGGCCCAGTCACCAATTATGATTACAAGTCAATCGATGAAGATGGATGAAGAGACAATGAAAAAGGTTCAAGGTGGTAGTGATCTTAAAAAGTATCCTACCGAAAAAACAGTATTTGCTCAAGATGATATGATGGATACAGTTTTACATAATAATAAAATAACGCAGGATTATGTTGATTATATTGGAAAAATGGATAAGGAAAAAATATCCGGTTATACTTATGAAAAAGGAACTAATTTAAATGTAGTTCGTAAAAACGGTGGTGACACTTATTCTAAAGTAGAAATGCCAAGTGGTAGTGAGAGCATGCAACTGTGGACTTTACTGCCTAGTAATCCTAATAAAGATGAAGATGGGGTTATTGAAAAGAACTATGATGTTTTAGCCGGTGAGCTTGATGAAACAACACCTGGGCTTATTTTACAAGTTAATAGTAAAAATCAAGTTTCAGCTTCAGTTCTTAAACAATTAGGCTTTAATGATAAAGAAAAAGTAAGTTTTTCAGATATCATGAAAAAAGAACTTAAAGTTATTGTCAATGATGACTATTACCAAGAAATTGGCGGGAACTTTATACCGAACCAAGATTTAGGAAAAATGTATAATAGTTCTGAAAGTATTACAGTTAAGGTTCAAGCAATAATTCGTGGTAAAGATGGTAAGGAAATGGTTACCAATGGTAGTGGCTTAGGATATACTAATGCTTTAACTGATATTATCACTGATAAGAATAAAAATTCAGAGATTGTTAAAGCTCAAGAAAAAGCAGATTATAATATTTTAACGCATCAAGAATTTGATAATAAAGAGGGAAGTACTAATACTAAAGAAATTATGATGGGCTATTTAGGGGCTGAGGCCTTACCAGTGGCTATTTATATTTATCCAAAAGACTTCGATACTAAAGATTATATTACTGATTATTTAGATGATTATAATAAGAATAAGTCTGAATCGGATACAATTCAATATACAGATACAGCTAAAATGATCTCTTCTTTAACAGGGAACATTATGGATGCAATTACTGTGGTATTAGTGGCATTTTCATCGATTTCATTAGTTGTATCATCAATTATGATTGGAATTATTACCTATATTTCAGTTTTAGAGAGAACTAAAGAAATTGGAATTTTAAGAGCGCTTGGAGCGCGTAAAAAGGATATCAAACGCGTATTCAATGCAGAAACATTTATTATTGGAATTTTCTCAGGTTTACTAGGTATCGGGATTGCTTATTTATTAACGATTCCGACTAATATAATTATTGAAAATCTTTCAGGATTAGCTAATGTGGCAAAGTTAAATCCAATTCACGCAATAGTATTAATTATTATTAGTATGGTATTAACGGTTATTGGTGGGGCAATACCGGCAAATATGGCTTCGAAAAAAGATCCAGTAGAGGCATTAAGAACTGAATAAGTTGACAAAATTTTAAAAGGCGCTATAATATATAGCGTCTTTTTGAAAGGGGAATTTAAAAATATGCAGTTAAAAGATTCACCAATTCAAGTACTTGAAAAAGCAGGAGAATTAAAATATGCCCAAGTGAAATATGCTATGGCTAAAGGTTTAGATAAGCCTTATGATTTTGTATTAGCAGAACCTTTATTTGACGATTTTAATGAATGGTGTTGTCAGCGCCGAGAAGTGGCTAAAACATATGCTGGAATATTAAAGTTAACTGGCGTGTTAGGGTTAGAAGATTATGACAGTTCTCGAAAGATTGAATATGGTGATGATCTGGATACAATACGTTCTTATTTTGGGGATGGAGAAATAGATAAAATTGAAAGAGGTACTTTTTGTATTTTACCATATAAGAGCAATTCTTTGGTTTTAACGCAGAATCCTTTAACTAATTGTGATTTAATTAGGGCTGATTTTAGTTGCCGTAAAATGATAGCCGGCGTTTTTGGTTTAAGTGAAGATAGTGATAAGAAAAGAAAATTATTATATGTTAGTGATCTTGCTAAAAACAATTCGGACGTGGAAATGGAAATGGTTACTTTTGATGATCAGTATATGGCTTATGCAGCGCATACCAAATCCTTAAAACCGAATAGTTTTAGATAAAAGACAGAAATTGTCTTTTTTTAAACATAATATTGGTTATAAATTCCATATTAATAGGAGGTGATACTATGAAGGAAATATATTTAGCTGGCGGTTGTTTTTGGGCAGTGCAGAAATATTTTGATTTGATTTTTGGCGTTCTTGAAACAGAAGTAGGGTATGTTAATGGCAGAAGTGTGCGAACTAATTATTTTAGAATTCCCAAAACGGGTCATGCTGAGGCAGTTCATATTATTTATAATCCTAAAGTATTACCTTTAGAAAAACTACTTAATTATTATTATGAAGTTATTGATCCTACTAGTTTGAATAAGCAAGGTAATGATGCTGGAAAGCAGTATAGAACTGGAATATATTATACAGATAAAAGTGATGTTCCTTTAATAATCAAATCTTTGGAGGAACTTCAAAAAAAGTATACAAAAAAAATAGTTGTGGAAGTTGAACAATTAAAAAATTTTGTAAAGGCTGAAGGATATCACCAAGATTTTTTAAAAAACAATCCTTTTGGATATTGTCATATCCCGATTCAAAAATTTGAAGAAGTTAAAGCAAAACAGTTTGATGATATGACTTACCGTGTTACAAAATTTAAGGAAACTGAACCGGCTTTTGATAATGAATACGTTGATAATTTTGAAGTGGGTATATATGTTGATAAGGAAACTAATAAACCTTTATTTTCTTCAAAGGATAAGTATGATGCTAGATGTGGATGGCCAACTTTTTATAAATCTTCATTTGAAGATGAAATCGAAAAACATATTGATTTAAGAAATTTAATGATTAGAATGGAAGTAATGTCTAAATCTGGGAAAAATCATTTAGGTCATCTTTTCTATGATGGCCCAGTAAATTATGGAGGTAAAAGGTTTTGTATAAATAGTGCGGCGCTTAGATTTATTCCTAAAGATAAAATGGTTGAGGAAGGCTTTGAAGAATACTTAAAATATGTTGATTAAAGGTAAATAATAAACTTATTTATCTTTTTTTACGTTTTATGGTTGACAAAAACCTGTGTTATTAATATAATGTTAATAACAAGCGAATGCTTGATTGGATAGATTTGTTAATAAGACATACAGTAATCACTTATATTTTTTTAAATTGTGTTATTAACAAAACATTAATAAGAAAAGAGGAGAGAAAATGAAAAAAATTCAAGATGTTCAGGACTTATTATTAATCATAGATATGGTTAACGGTTTTGTAAAGGAAGGTGCTTTAGCGGATCTTTATATCGGAAGACTTATCCCCTTGCAGCAAAGACTTTTAGAATATTATTCTGAAAATAAAAATAAGGGAATTGCTTTTGTAAAAGAGGCCCATCATAAAGGGTCAAGAGAGTTCAACGACTTCCCAGAACACTGTATTTTAGGAACTGCTGAGGCGGAGTTGGTAGAGGAGTTAAAAGGATATGAACAGGATGCATTTGTTTATCCGAAAAATTCAACTAGTGTGATGTTCGCAAACGGATTTATGACTGATCTTGAAGCAATGAAAAATTTAAAGCGGGTGGTAATAACAGGCTGCTGTACAGATATTTGTATTATGAATGCAGCAATACCGTTAGTAAATTATTTTAATGAATATGATTTAAATTCTGAAGTTTATGTACCAAAGGAATTATCAGAAACTTATGAAATATCTGATGTACATGAACGTGAACAATATAATGAAATGGCGTTTTCTTTAATGAGCCAAGCGGGCGTAAAAACAGAAATGCCTACTGATTTACAGAAGGTCTTAGTAAGATCTTAAATTTATAATTATTGTTATTAACAAAATGATAGAAAGAAGATGAAAAAATGGGAAATAACACTTTAGCAACAGATTTTTACGAGCTTACAATGGGGCAAGTATATCAGGATCAAGGTGAGCAAGATCAAATTGTTTACTTTGATGCCTTCTTTAGAAGAACCCCTTTTAATGGTGGGTATGCAATTATGGGTGGTTCTGATGAAATAATTGATTATATTAAAAATTTAAAATTTACTGATGAGGATATTGAATATTTAAAATCAACAGGGCAATTTAGCGATAATTTATTAAATACTTTAAAGAATTTTAAATTTACAGGGGATTTATATATGGTTCCTGATGGTACGCCTGTTTTTCCTTCAGAACCAGTTATGACAGTCAGGACTAATGTGGTAGAAGCTAGTATTTTAGAAACCGCTCTTTTGTCTTACTTAAATGCGGGCATTATATTTACAACAGCAGCTAAAAGAATTACAGAAGCCGCAGCCGAAAGACCAGTTATGGAGTTTGGTTTGCGTAGATCACATGGAATAGAAGCGGGGATACTTGCTAGTAAATGTGCAGTTATTGGCGGATGCGTGGGAACGTCTAATGTGCTTGCTGGTAAAAAATTCAATTTAAAATTAATGGGAACGATGGCACACAGTTTGGTTATCAACGGGCTTAATGAGTATGATTCGTTTTTAAAATATGCGAAAACATATCCAGAAAATACAGTTTTATTAGTTGATAGTTATGATACTTTAAAAAGTGGAATTCCTAATGCTATTAAAGTTGCCCAAGATTATTTAATACCTAATGGTTATAATTTATCAGGGATTAGAATTGATAGTGGAGATTTAGCTTATCTTACTAAAGAAAGCCGAAGACTTCTTGATGAAGCGGGACTTATGGATACTAAAATTTGTGTTTCTAATGGATTAGATGCACAAACAATCGAAAGTTTGTTAAATCAAGGAGCGCCAATTGACTCATTTGGTGTTGGCGAAAATATTTCCTCACCGATGGTTATTGGAAGCTGCGTATATAAACTAGCGGCTAAAGAAGAGTGTAATGCAATTTCTCCAAGGATTAAAGTAAGTAATAGTAAAGCTAAAACTACTAATCCTGGTTATAAAAAAATATATCGTTTTTATGATAAAGAAAGTGGTTTTGCTTTAGGTGATGTGGTGACTTTATACGAGGAGGAAATTCCTGAGGATGGTTATACTTTAGTTGATCAAAATGATAGCTTAAATCGCCAAGAGCTTACTGATTATGAGGTAAGAGAATTACAAGTTCCTATCTTTATAAATGGTGAGTTAGTATATGAAAACAATTCAGTTATGGAGCGTCAAGATTATTGTAGTAGGCAGATGGAAACTTTATATCCAGAAATTAGGCGTTTAGATAATCCTCACGAATATTATGTAGATTTATCGGAAGATTTGTGTTCATTGAAAACGAAGATGATTGCTGAAACTAAGGGGAATGGTTTTCAATATGGTAAGGGGGTAAAACATGGATAGACAATTGGAAAATTTAATTAATGATTATATAAAAAAATATAAAACGATAAGAATGACAGAAATTCCAGAAAGAGAATCATCATTTTTAAAAGTAAAAAGTTTTAAATGCGAGTTAAATAGCGGCACACAGATAATTAGAGAGCAATGCTTACGAAATAACCTTGAAGGGGACGTTGTAACAATACTACCAATAACAGCCAGTAATAATATTGTGATGGTGGCTCAGCCACGAGTATTTACCCCATTAACTGTTGGTTTTGAATTACCAGCTGGGTATGTTGATGTTTTTGAATATCCAGAAGATGCGGCTTTACGTGAATTATTAGAAGAAACAGGCTATTTACCGATGGGGCTTGAAAAGCTTATTTCTTACCAGGGAGATCCTGGGTGTTCAAGTGCGGTTAATCATTGTTTTGTTGCAACCGGTTGTCAATTAACTAATAAGCAAAACTTGGATGAAAGTGAATATGTAGACTTTTTCGAATGTTCACTCGATGATGCTATGGAGATGCAGGCATCTGGTTTAGTGGTTGGTTCAAGTTCGATTGTGACTTTGCAAAAGGTATATGGAAAGAGGCAAAATTATGGAATTTAACGTTAAAGAAGAAACTAACAATATTATAAATTTTATTAAAAAATATTATGAAGAAAATAATTTAGGTGGAGTAGTAATTGGCATTAGCGGTGGTAAAGATAGTGCAGTAGTATCGGCTTTATTTACAAAAGCTTTAGGAAAAGAAAATGTTATTGGTATAACAATGCCATGTTATTCAAAAGAAAGTGACGTGGAAGATGCTAAAATAATAAGTGATTATTTTGGTTTTGAACTTTATGAAGTTGATCTTACTAGAACGTTTGATGTTATGAAAAACAGCCTTAATATTAAGGCATTCAGTAATGAGGAACTTTTAGATAGTGACATTAATTTGAAACCACGTTTAAGAATGGCTACACTTTATTATTTGGCTGCGGCGTTTAGTAAAAGTAGGAAGCAAATATATTTAGTGGCAGGAACTGGAAATGCTTGTGAAATATATGTTGGTTATTTTACTAAAGGTGGCGATGGCATGAGTGATATTAATGTTCTTGCTAATTACAAGGTTTCTGAGGTAATTAAAATAGGCGAGTATTTAAATGTTCCTAGAGAAGTTTTATATAAGGTTCCTAGTGATGGTCTTAGTGAACAAACAGATGAGGAAAAACTTGGAATTACTTATAAAGAAATTGAGGAATATTTAGATGGAAAAAAGGTAAAAAATGCGTCCTTAATCGAAAACAAACACAGAATTAATAGTCATAAGAAGGGAATTATTTGCTATGAAAGAGAATAGTTTGTTATGAAAATTGGAATTTATGGTGGGGCTTTTAATCCTCCGCACGAGGGCCATAAACGAATTGTTTTGGATTTATTAAAATTTAATTATTTGGATAAAGTTATATGTGTTCCTGTTGGTGATATTTATTGTAAACAGGATTTGGTTTCATTTTACCACCGAATAAAAATGTTAGAAATAATGTTTAATGATAATTACACTGTGATGATTGATGACTACGGAAATAAGCATGAGGATGTTTATACCTATCAAACTTTAGATTATTTTCAAAGTTTATATCCTGAAGATGAAATTTATTTTGTATGTGGTAGTGATAATATTAAAGAATTAAAAACATGGAAAAATTATGAATATATTTTAAACAATTATAAGATTTTAGCGATTTCTAGAACTGGTTATAGTTTAGAGCCTAAAAGTTCGCCGTCGATTATTGGAACAAGTGTCATATCAAAAAACGTTTCGTCAACAGAAATTAGAGATGATTTATCTAGTAAGTATCTTAACGATGATATTAGAAAATATATTTATGCACATGGTTTGTATCGTAGAGATTAATTATAGTATTAAAATTCATTTTCTTGAGTTATAATATAGATGGAGGAATAGCAATGGAAGAAAAATTAAGAGACTTGATTAAAAAGTTAACCATAGAAAATAAAACCATTAGTACAATGGAATCATGTACTGGTGGAGGGCTTGTTAATGCCTTTACAAATATTGAAGGGGCTAGTGAAGTAATAAAGTTTAGTGCAGTTACTTATTCTAATGAATACAAAATTAAAATGGGAGTTTCCAAAGAAATAATTGATAAATATACAGTTTATAGTAAAGAAACGGCTGAAGCTATGGCAAAAGCGATTGCTTATTTTACTAATAGTAATTATGGAATTGGCATAACTGGAAAATTAAACAGGGTGGATCATTATAATTTAAATGGCAATGATAATGAAGTTTTTATTTCTATTTATAATAATGATAAAAAAGTTTTTGATACTTTTAGTTTAGTTGTTACTAAGAGTTCCCGAAAAGAGAATAAGGAAGATGTTATTATAAAGGTTTTGGAGCATTTGGTTAATTGCTAAAGAGAGTTAAATTATGTTATAATCATTTTAGAAATAAGAGGCGATATGATGTATAAATCAGAAGAAGAATTTTTAAAGGCTTATAATCCGAATGATTATGATAGATTATCTTTAACGACGGATATTTTATTATTTAGTGTATCATCAAAACCAGAGGAAAATTACCGAAAACTTAGTAAAAAGTACTTTAGTATTTTATTAGTTAAAAGGGAAACTTATCCTTATAAAGATAAATGGTGTTTACCAGGTGGTTTCGTCTTGATTAATGAGGATTTAGAAGATGCTCCTAAGCGAATTTTAGCTAAGGAAACAAATCTTCATAATATTTATATGGAACAATTATATACGTTTGGGGAAGTTAACCGTGATCCAAGAATGCGTATTATTTCAACAGCTTATATGGCCTTAGTTGACAAAAATCAGTTGACAGAGACTATAACGCCAAATGCTTCATGGTTTGATGTAACAGTAATGGAAGATAAGAATAAATTAGATATAATTTTAGATAATGAAAATAATGTTCATATGCATATTAAATATGAAAAAGTGTTAGAGGATGCGACAACTGGAAGATATCGTTTTAATGTTATTCATAATGATGGTCTTGCTTTTGATAATGCTCAAGTGATTTTAACAGGAATTGATCGCTTAAAAAATAAAATTGAATATACTGATATTGTGTTTAATATGATGCCTAAGTATTTCACTTTGGGAGAACTACAACAGGTTTATGAGGTTATTTTAGGGAAAAAACTTTTAGATCCAGCATTTAGAAGAATTATTAGTAATAAGGTTATTAAAACAGATAAAGTAAAAAAAGGGGAAGGACATAGGCCATCAGCATTATTCATGTATAAGGAGAATAATCATGAGGAAGATAAACAAGATTAAAATTGTTGCGGGTACGCAAAATAAATCTAAAAAAATTAAAGCTGATTTAGAAAGAATTCTAAACGAATATAATTTTGAAATTAATGATACGGAGTATGATTTAGTGATTGCCATTGGTGGTGATGGAACTTTTATCAATGCAGTTCGTGAGCTTCACTTTGATAGTAATATTTATTATGTAGGTATTAATACTGGAACTTTAGGATTTTTACAAGAGATTAAACCAGAGGAAATTGAAAATTTTGTTAGAAGATTAGCTAATGATGAATTTAAAACAGAGAAAATAGGTTTACAGGAAACTGAGGTGATTACGAAAGAAGGTAGTTATCGGTTTTTCTCATTAAATGAAATTGTTATTAGGGATTATAAATTTAAAACAACATTTTTAGTTGTCAAAGTAAATGATGAATTGTTAGAGGAATTTGCAGGAGATGGATTATTAATATCAACATCATTAGGTTCAACAGCTTATAATGCAAGCTTGGGCGGGGCAATGATTGGTTCTGGGATTCATACTGTTCAAATAACACCAATCGCTCCTTTAGTAAATCATGCATATCACAGCCTTAAAAATTCATTAGTGTTACCTGAACACAATATAATAACAGTTGAACCAAGTCATGCAAGAGACAATGATTTATTGGTTATTGTTGACGGTGTAGAGGATGTTTATAAAGATGTTATTCATGTGACTACTAAAGCAGGGGATAAACATATTGCTTGTCTTAGATTAAATGACTATAATTTTACTAATCGTATTCATGCGAAATTTTTAAAATAAAAAAGATTCAATTTTGAATCTTTTTGTATTATAGTTCAATAAGTTTATATTCATAATTTAATTCTTTAATAAATTTAAACATATCATCCATTGATATGAAGAAAGTTGCTGTGTTGTCATTGGGATGAAATGTAATGATTTTTTCATTTAACAATTCTTTGTCAATATAAATTTCAATGTCATGTTCTTGATTGTTAATTAATCCAAAAAGAGAAACTATTCCAGGAACAAGTCCTAATTTTTCTTGTAATTTTTCTTCAGAACCAAAGTGCAATCTATCACCAATTAATTCTCCAACTTTTTTAAGATCTAATCTTTTGTGGTCATCCATAATAATTAAATAAAAACGACGATCTTTTTTTCCGGCCATAAATAGTGTCTTAGATGGAACACCTTCTTTGCCTTCGATAGCTTTATCAGCTTCTTCCGTTGTCCAAACAGCATCATGATTAACTGCTTCAAATTTAATGTTCATTTTATTTAAAGTATTAATAACTAATTCTTTTTGATTCATTGTGTCAACTCCTTATTCGAATTATAGCATAAAAGAAAAAGTTATAAAACACATATATCTTAATTTCATTATAATTTTTTTATTTAGATATTGTTAATTGGAAAATAAAATGATATAATTAAAAAGTCAGATGTCTCCGTAGCTCAGTTGGTAGAGCAATTGACTCTTAATCAATGGGTCCACGGTTCGAGCCCGTGCGGGGACACCATTTTGATATTAAAAGCTTCATATTGGAGCTTTTTTCTATATTATATAGTAATAAATAACGAATATTATGGTATAATGGCATTAGGAGGAATAACATGAAAGAAGTACAAAATGTTAGTGAACCTGTTGCAATTGAAAACGCTTATCCAGTGTTATATGGTTATGGAGATACTTATTGTAAAACAGTAGATGAAATGAGTGCGCATGTTGATATGTGCTCTTTCGATGAAAGAAGTAGATTTGATTTAATCACATATAAATATATAGGGGATTATGAGGGAAGAATTGATGTAATTAGTCAACAACAAGTTGGTGGTACAGAAAGATTTATCACTGCAACTGATGAGAATACATATGATAGTTTTTGTTCTCGTAATGGTAATTGGAAACAAAGACTCGGAAGCTTAGAAGATGTTTATAAAGCTTTCAACCATTATTATGGTATCGAAATGCAGGACGATGTTTTTATGGATGCAAAAAAGCGAAAATCTAAAGTAAAAGAAATTTGCGATTCGATTATATAAAATAATTAAATAGGACATAGCAACAGGTGATAATGAGACTCCTTCATATACTAATATGAAAGGAGTTTTATTATGGAAGATAATTTATTAACTCCACTTGGAACATTTGAAGAAAAACGTATTGGGTGCGACGGACCATTTTGTTGTGGGACTAATGAAGATGCTCATTTTGTTATTAATAATGCTAATTTAGTTAACTCAACACTTATAGGAACAGCTATTATCAATGATTGTTGTCCATGTATTAAAGTAGCGATTGGGGCTTGTATAAAGCTTTGCAAAGGGAATCAATTTATTGCGCAAACAAGTACCAATGCATGTGGCAATTATAAATTTACTGGTTTAACACCTGGCTGTTATACAGTAATTGGCTATAGAAAAGGGCTTTGCGTAGTGAGAAAGCAAATTATGATTAACGAAGATAATAGTATTTATATGCTTCATCTTTTATTTGATCGTGACGAAAAAAATGACTGCTCTAAGTAGTCATTTTATTTTGTTTAAATATTGAATTATATAATCATAACAATCTTCAAATAGTTGTTCTAATTCTTCTTCAGTAAACATTTGATAATTTTCTTTGTTATATTTAGTTTGGCTATTTATTAATTTATTTATTTTATAAATAGCCTTATTTAAATCTTCATCAGTTAAAGGACATTCTTTTATTTTTATAATATTTTCTAAAGTGGTATTATTCTTATTAATAATATTACCTATTTTTTTATCATTAATCATTTTTTGGCCATATATCTTGAAATCATTTTGTTTTATTTGCCACGGAGTAACTGTTTCATCATTTAATATACTACCATCTTTGAGGAGTGTTAATCTTTCATTATCTTTAATGATGATATGGTGTTTGTGAGTATATGTATTATAATAGCTATCTGTTATTAAATGAACAAGGTAACCAATAATAACGTCGTTATTTAATTCTTTTTTATATTGATTAATAAAATATTCAGTATCAATTTTGTATTTTTTAGTTGCTTGTTGAAGCCTGTAATGCGTTATACTTGAGTCAATAATAGAACTGGGATTTTCAATTTCATATCCATTCAAGACATCAGGAAGAATATTACCAATAATGAAATCAGTACCGAGATTTAATTTTTTATTAAGTTTGTTTGCCATAGCAAGATGGATTGGCCAAGAGGGCATATAATCACTTCCTTTACATAAATTATAGCATATTTTATATTTAAATATCTTGATAAATTGTTTTTTATATGATAGAATAATATAGGAATTTCGACATTTAGACAAAACTTGAAAAAAATTTATGCAAAATACTTGTCAAATTTCATAAAATAGGGTATACTTATAAAGTCAATTAGATGGGCCTGTAGCTCAGTTGGTTAGAGCACACGCTTGATAAGCGTGGGGTCGTAGGTTCAAGTCCTACCAGGCCCACCATTTTTATTTGGTCCGTTGGTGAAGCGGTTTAACACACATGCCTTTCACGCATGCATTCACGGGTTCAAATCCCGTACGGACTACCAAAATTTGTTTTTAAGTTAATTTTATATAAATACGAAGAAGTGGAAGAGTAATATTTGAACCCTTATTCCTAGAAAGCTAGAACGATGGAAGCTAGCAATAAGACAAATATGAAAAACACCACGGAGTAATTTATCTGAAGTAATAGTAGGATAAGTCGGCTGTAATCCGTTACCATATTATAAGTTTCTTAAGAAACTATAAAGAGATCACGTAAGTGATAAGTAAGGTGGTACCGCGAATTACAGTTTTTCGTCCTTATAACAAGGGATGTTTGGCTGTTTTTTTGTTATATTTGCCTAATTAGCTCAGTTGGTAGAGCAAACGGCTGTTAACCGTTAGGTCGTAGGTTCGAGTCCTACATTAGGCGCCATTTCTGCTCAATTAGCTCAGTTGGTAGAGCAAACGGCTGTTAACCGTTGGGTCGTAGGTTCGAGTCCTACATCAGGCGCCACTTTGTTAATAAATAAAGGAAGCTTTATTTAATTATAGTAGGGCGTAGGTATATATCCTACTGCCCGTTTTTTGTATAAGGAGGTATTTCCATGGGAGAAAATGCGAAATTTACGAAGGAAATGGTCGATGATTATGCGGACAAGTTATTAATTGGTCTAACACCAGAAGAAAATAAACAGGTTTTAGATGAATTTGAAATCATCGATGCGAATATTGATTTAATTAATGAAATTCCAAATATTTCAAAGGTTGAACCAATGACACATGCACTTGATAATTTTGAGTGTAGTTTTAGGGAAGATGTAGTAGAAGAATCAATTCTAATTGATGATTTACTAGCAAACTGTGATGAATCAGATGACGGTGAAGTTGAAGTACCAAGGATGGTGGGATAGTATGGAATATATGAGTAAAAGTATATTAGAAATCCATGAGGCTTTGAAAAATGGCGAAGTTACTAGTGAAGAGTTAGTACAAGAAGCAATTCAAAGATCACACGAAGTAAATGAAAAGTGTAATGCTTTTGTTACAATATTGGATGAGACTAAGGGAAGAGAAGTAACTGATGATGTGCTTTCAGGGATTCCTTATGGAGTAAAAGACAATTATAGTACAAAAGGTGTTTTAAGTACAGGTTCATCAAATACGTTAAAAGATTATGTGCCGTTCTTTAGTGCAACAGCAATTCTTAACCTAGAAAAACACGGGGCTGTGATGGTTAATAAAACAGTACTAGATGAATTTGGTATGGGTGGAACTGGGACAACAGGACATACAGGGATCGTAAGAAATCCTTGGGATACTTCTAGAATGTGTTCAGGTTCATCAGCTGGAAGTGTCGCAGCCGTAGCAGCGGGAGTTTACCCATATGCAACAGGTAGCGATACAGGTGATTCGATTAGAAAGCCAGCTGCTTACTGTGGTATTGTTGGATATAAACCGACTTATGGGATGATTTCTCGTTATGGCTTGTTTCCGTTTGCTAGTAGTTTAGATCACTGCGGGGCATTAACGAGAACAGTTGAGGACGCGGCTATCGTGGTTGATGCGATGAAAGGCATCGATCCAAACGATATGACCTCTTGGGATTCTAAAGATATTAATTTATTTGAATCTTTAAATGCTGATGTTAAAGGGAAAAAATTGTGTTATGTCAAAGAAATTTGTGACATTGCTAATTACCCTGAAGCTGATGACGAATTAAAAGAACATTTGGCTAATTTCATGAAAATGGTTGATAAATGCCGTGAACTTGGAATGGAAGTCGAAGAAGTTTCTGTTGATCAAAAATTATTAGCAGCGCAGCCTTCAGTATATGTAGTTATTTCTTGTGCGGAAGCAACTTCAAATATGTCTAATTTAACTGGGTTTATTTTTGGACCACGCGCGGAAGGAAAGACATGGGAAGAACAAATGATAAACTATCGTACAAAAGGTTTTTCACCTTTAATTAAACGTCGTTTTGTTATTGGCTCTTACGTCCTTCAAGCCCAAAATAAGGATCGTTATTTCCACAATGCTCAAAGAGTAAGAAGATTACTTGTAGATAGATGGAATGAACTATTTGAAGAATATGATGCTGTAATTTTACCCGTAGGAAGTGGACCAGCAAAACCATTAGAAGGATCTAGTAATATGCTTGATAAACAAACACAAATATTAGAGGATCACTTGCAAGTTGGAAACTTTGGTGGTTTTCCATCAATTACCATTCCCGATGGTTTTGTAAACGGTTTGCCAGTAGCTTTAAATATTACTGGTAAATGCTATGATGATGTAAATGTTCTTAATATTGCCTATGCCTTAGAAAAAAGTATGGATTATAAAAATCAAATAGCTAAGGAGGTAAAATAATGAAATATAAAGTAATGGTTGGTTTAGAGATGCACTGTGAGATTAGTGAAACAAATACTAAAGTTTTTTCAGGGGCAGCTAACCAATATACCGATAAACCAAATGTAAATATTAGGCCAGTGGATATGGCGTTTCCAGGAACGCTACCAGTTGTCAATAAAGAAGCGGTTAGAAAATCTTTAATGGCTAGTATGATTTTAGGATGTAAACAACCGGAATACATTTATTTTGAAAGAAAAAATTATTATTATCCTGATTTACCAAAAGGATTTCAAATTACGCAAGAAACAAAACCAGCGCCTATTGGAATTTATGGTAAATTAAAATTTGAGTGTAATGGTGAGGAAAAGGAAGTTCGAGTTAATAATCTTCACTTAGAAGAGGACGCTGCTTCTTCAGATCATATGGCAAGAACGTCAAAAATCAACTATAATAGAGCAGGTGTACCTCTATTAGAATTGGTTACAGAACCAGATATTCGTTCAGCGGATGAAGCCGTAGCTTTCTTAGAAACAATGCGTTCAATTTATCAGTATGCCGGAATAAGTGAGGCGGATAGTAAAAAAGGTCAAATTAGATGTGATGTAAATGTATCTTTAATGGACGCTTCAAAAGATGAAAGCAATCCCGAAAACTGGGGAACTAAGATTGAAATTAAAAATGTTAACTCTTTTGGTGGGGTAAGAGACGCTATCAATTACGAAATCGAAAGACAAACTGATTTAATTGAATCTGGCGAATACGATAAAATGGAACAACAAACTCGTAGATGGGATGAAGAATCTGGAACAACGATTTTCATGCGTAGTAAAGTTGATGCGATTGATTATAAATATTTTGTTGAGCCAAATATTCCAAAGATAAAATTGTCACAAGATTGGCTAGAACAAATTAGAAAAGAAATTCCAAAATTAGCTAATGAAAGAAAAGAAACATATATTAATGAATATGGAATTTCTAATTATGATGCAACTATTTTAGTTAAAGAAAAACCAGTGGCTGATTTTTATGAAGAGGCTATTAAACTTGGGGCAGATCCTAAAAGTGCATCAAACTGGATTACAACTAATTTACTTGGAAGTTTAAACAAATTGGAACTTACAATTAATGATATTACTTTAACTCCTGAAATGCTTGCGAGTCTAATTAAATTAGTTGAAGATAAAGAAATTTCTTCAAAACAAGCCAAAGAGGTTTTTGCTGAATGTTTAACTAGTGGTAAAACACCTAAAGAGGTAGTTAAGGAAAAAGGCATGATGCAAATGAGTGATACATCAGAGATTGTTCGAATTGCTAATGAAGTTTTAGATGAAAATCCAGATGTAATTGAACAATATAAAAAAGGCCGTACTAATGTCGTAGACTTCTTAGTTGGTCAAATTATGAAAAAAACGCGTGGTACTGCTAATCCAACAATAGCTAGAAGTACGATGGCGGAAGAAATAGAAAAGAGGTGATTATAAGTGGGAAATAAATATCGTGACCATTATTGTGGTAAACTAACACTAGAAGATTTAGACAAAACTGTTAGAGTGGCAGGATGGGTTGAAAACATTCGTGACCATGGGGGAGTTATCTTTGTCGATGTTCGTGATGAAACAGGGGTAATTCAAGTTGTTAGTAATGACGACAGTATTTTTGATGGGCTGACTCGTGAGTCAACAGTAACTTTAGAAGGAACTGTTCGTAAACGTGATGAAGAAACTTATAATCCAAAGATTGCTACGGGCATGATTGAAGTATTAATAGAGGAAATTGAAGTTTTAGGAAAGGCCAAAAATGAGCTACCATTTGAAATTGTAACTTCAACGAGCGTTAATGAAGAGGTAAGACTTAAGTATCGTTATTTAGATATGCGTAATAAAAAAGTTCACGATAATATTAAATTTAGAAGTGAAGTACTTAAGTTTATAAGAAATAAAATGGATAGTTTAGATTTTACCGAAGTTCAAACACCTATTTTAACAGCTTCTTCACCAGAAGGAGCGAGAGATTTTATTGTTCCTTCGCGTAAATTTCAAGGTAAATTTTATGCTTTACCACAAGCGCCACAAATTTTTAAGGAACTACTAATGGTGGGTGGTTTTGATAGGTATTATCAGATTGCTCCTTGTTTCCGTGATGAAGATTGCCGCGCAGATAGGACTTTAGAGTTTTATCAGTTAGATTTGGAAATGGCTTTTGCTGAAGAAGAAGATGTTTATAAAATAGGTGAGGATGTTTTCTATGATTTATTTACTAAATTTTCAAATAGAAAAGTTTCACCAAAACCTTTTAGACGTATTGCTTATAAAGAAGCTATGCTAAAATATGGAACGGATAAGCCTGATTTAAGAAATCCGCTTGTTATTACTGATGTTAGTGAAATTTTTAAGGAAACTGAATTTAAACCATTTAGAGGAGTAGTTGTTAGAGCAATTAAAGTAGACGATTTGGCAACTAAATCAAATTCTTGGTTTAATGAAGTCGTTGATTATGCTAAATCGATTGGAATGCCAGGGATTGGATATATATCTTACTTAGAAGATGGCTCTTTTAAAGGACCAATTGATAAATTTTTAACTGAAGAAGATAGAAAAGCGTTAATCGAAACTTGTGATTTAAAACCAAATGGAGTTGTATTCTTTATTGCTGATAAGAAGGCTAATCAAGCGGCTAAACAGGCTGGAATGATTAGAATAGAACTTGGTAAACGTTTAGATTTAATTGATCCAAATGTTTATGAATTCTGTATTATCAATGATATGCCGATGTTTGAATACAACGAAGAAGATGGTAAATATGATTTTGGTCATAATCCATTTAGTATGCCGCAAGGTGGCGAAAAGGCTTATGATGGGGATATTGAAGATATTCTTGCTTACCAGTTCGACTTTGTGTGTAATGGATTTGAAATGTCATCAGGAGCTGTGCGTAACCACGATATAAATCTTTTGATGAAGGGATTTAATTTAGTTGGCTATTCAGAAGATGTTGTTAAAGAAAAATTTAGTTCTTTATATACAGCATTTCAATATGGTGTGCCTCCACATGCAGGAATGGCACCTGGTATTGACCGCATTATTATGCTTTTAAAGGATGAGCCAAATTTAAGAGAAGTTCAAGCATTCCCACCGAATGTTAGTGGACAGGATAATATGATGGGTTCACCTAGTGAAGTATCAGAGAAACAATTAAGAGAAGTTCATATTAAAATTAGATAATATGAACTTTTTTCTTTGTAATATTATAATTTTTTTCGTTAATAATAAAGGTGAAAGGAGAAATATTATGGATAAGAAAGATAATAAGGCATCTTCACCTTATACTAATTTCAAAAATGAAGGACCTTGCTGCTCTCATAAAAAAGAAGATACACTTCATAAAATGAAAGAGGTTATTAGTACTGAAGCAGCTCAAAATTCAGAAATAATTAAAGATAATAAGGCCAATTAGGCTTTTTTAAATTTAATAAAAAGCGATTGTAATATTTAATTCCAAAAGCTACCAATTAACGACAAAAAATATCTTGACATACGAGGTTATTTCATGTAAAATTATACTCGTAAGTCAATTATGGAGTAGTACTCAAGAGGCTGAAGAGGCGCCCCTGCTAAGGGTGTAGGTCGGGCAACTGGCGCAAGGGTTCAAATCCCTTCTACTCCGCCATTTATGTTTATAGAAGTCTTGTTATTTCAAGACTTTTTTCTTTATTTTGAAAGGATTAATATTATGAGTGAAAAAGAAGTCTTAGAAGTCATTAATGATTTGCGAAAATACGCTGAAAATGGGCATTTTTTTATTTTTGATTCACCTGAAGTTGCACCTATTGCCGAAGCAGAAAGAGAAAGATGGTATGGGAGAAATATTAAACCGATTGAAGTAACTTTTAGTAGAGTAATGGATTATTTAGAAGCACCAGATAATGAGAAGGGAAGACGATTAAGAAAAGAGTTAGGTGGGAACTGGCGTGGCAGTATAATGCGTGGTCAAGCAAGAGCATATCAATATATGCTTTGGTCGATGATTGGCTGTGATTTAGGAAAGAGATCTGATTTGCTTTCAGGGCAAAGGGAACTTCTGGAAGAAACCAAATATGGGAATCCTGTTTTAAGTAGATATGTTAAAAAATTTGATTTTGAAACGGCAGAAGTTACTTGGAAAAAAGCTAGTGTTTTAAATGATGCCACTTTAGATAGTATGGAAAGTGGACTTAGAGATGGAATTATAATTCTTGGAGCTAGAGAGCAAAGCGGATTAAAAGGCTTTAGTTTATTTAAGAAATTTAGTTTAAAAAGATGATTTTTAGTTTATTTCATTAACTGCTTTATAATTAATTTAATATATAATTATAGGTGGTTATATGAACTTTATTAAAAATCAGATTGAAACAATTAAGAAACATGATCCAGCACTTAAAAGTAAATGCGAAGTATTTTTATATCCAAGTTTTAAAGCGCAGCTTCGTTATAAATGGGCTCGCTTTTTTTATAAACGGGGTCATTATTTAATTTCCAAATATATTATGGAGAAGACAAAACGAAAAACAGGAATTGAAATTCATCCAGGAGCTAAGTTGGGTCAAGGCTTGTTTATCGACCATGGCTTTGGAGTAGTTATTGGTGAAACGGCGGAGATTGGGGATAATGTAACGATGTATCATGGTGTAACTTTGGGTGGTACAGGTAAGGAAAAAGGAAAAAGACATCCAACTGTTGGTAATAACGTTTTTATTGGCTGTGGTGCCAAAATATTAGGGAATATTAAAATAGGCGATAATGTTAAAATAGGCGCTAATGCAGTGGTGGTGAAAGATGTTCCTTCGGGAACTACAGTAGTTGGAGTTCCGGCTAAAGAAAAGTAATCATAAATAGGTACATACAGTTCCTATTTTTTTATTTTGGAATATAAATGAATAGAAAGGAGAAGGTATATGGAATATAGAGGAATAGATGTTTCAAAATATCAAGGGGATATTGACTATGGCAAAGTGAAAAATAGCGGAATCCAGTTTGTCATTGCAAGAATTGGTTATGGAATGTATGATAATCAAAAAGATCCAAAGTTTGAAGCTAATTATAATGGAGCAGTTAACAATGGACTACCAGTTGGTGTTTATTTATATTCATATGCTCTCAGTGTAGAGGATGCTGAAAGAGAAGCGGATGTAGCTTTAAAATGGCTTAATAATCGAAAACTTAATTTACCAGTTTATTATGATATTGAGGATAAAAGCCAGGAAACTTTAAGTATGCAAACTTTAACTGATATGTGCAAGGCTTTTTGCGATAAAATTGAAAAAGCTGGATATTGGGCTGGGGTATATGCTAATAAATACTGGCTCACTAGCCATTTAAATCATGATGAACTTGAAGATAAATATACAATTTGGGTGGCCCAATATAATACGGAAAACACTTATAAAGGTAAATATGATATGTGGCAATACACATCATCTGGCAATGTTAATGGTGTAAATGGCAATGTTGATATGAATATTTTATATCGTGATATTTTTAGTAATAATGAAGGTAATAATAATGGGGGAGACAATGATCGCGGCTTACCTAATTTAAGCAATTATCATGGTAGCTCAATTGTCGATGCGCTTAAAAGTGTTGGATATGATAGTTCTTTTGAAGCTCGTAAAAAACTTTATAAAGAAGCGGGCTTTACAGGTGATTACACGGGAACTGCAGAACAAAATATCGAGTTATTAAAAAAACTCCAAGGAAATTACGAGAGTAGTTATTATCCAAAACCTAATTATCATGGTTTGTCATTCGTTGACGGATTAAAGAAAATAGGGGTAGATAGTTCATTTGATAATCGTAAAAAGATAGCAGCCAAAAATGGTATTAGTGATTATAACGGTTCTTTCTGGCAAAATGTTAAATTATTAAATTTGCTTAAAAAAGGACAATTGAAAAGAGCTTAAGCTCTTTTTTTGTGAAAAATTGTAAAAAAATGTTGACAGTTCTATAGCAATAGAATATAATGAATTGTATGGGGCCATACAAAAGAGGGTGAGTTTATGGAAAAAGCAAAGTTATTGTATAATAAAATAAAGTTATTGGAAAAGAGTATTTTACAGAACTTTATTAATGATGGTAGTTTTGCTCACAAAGATTTTTGTCACTTTCCTAAACCGACACCAACACAAATGCAGATTATGCAATATCTTTTAGACCATATAAATGAAAATGTTTATCAACGTGATTTAGAGGATGTTTTAGATCTAAAAAGAGCAACAGTTTCTGGTGTATTACAAACAATGGAAAAAAATAATCTTATTAAAAGAACTGTCGATGATAAAGATACTAGAATTAAAAAAATAATTCTAAATGAGAAAACAAAGGAAATCTTTATACGTAATAAAAAAAGATTAGATGAAATAGAAAATATTATTATACAGGATATTTCCGAGAAAGAATTAGAAACATTTTTATTGGTCATCGATAAGATGATCGAAAATATTAAAAAAGATGCACTACCTAAAAAGTAGTGTAAAAAAAACACAAAATGTAAGGCACCTTACAAAAGGAGATGAATAAGTGATAAAATTATTGAAAGTTTTAGGGAAAAAGGAATGGTTATTAGCGTTAGTCTGTTTAGGACTAATTATTGTTCAGGTTTGGCTTGATTTAAAAATGCCTGATTATATGTCAGAGATAACAGTTTTGGTTCAAACCGAAGGTAGTGAAATGAGCGAAATTATAATTAATGGAGCTTATATGCTATTATGTGCTTTAGGCAGTTTAGTTGCAGCAATAATTACTGGTTATTTAGCAACTAATGTTTCATCAACTTTTTCGATGAAAATTAGAAAGTGTATTTTTGGTAAAGTTGAAAAACTATCAATGCAGGAAGTTAAAAACTTCTCAACAAGTAGTTTAATTACAAGAACTACAAACGACGTGACACAAGTAGAAATGCTTGTAACATTAGGTCTTCAGCTTTTAATAAAAGCACCAATAACTGCGGTGTGGGCTGTGACTAAAATATTAAATAAAAGTTGGCAATGGAGTGCCCTTACTGGTGTAGCTATTGTTATTTTACTTGGAGTTATAATTACCTTAGTAGTGATTGTTATTCCAAAATTCAAAATTATTCAAAAACTTACTGATAAATTGAATGGTGTAACTAGAGAAAATTTAAATGGTATTAGAGTAGTTAGAGCATTTAATGCGGAGAATTATCAAAACGATAAGTTTGAAAATACTAATGAAGATTTAACTAATCTTCAATTGTTTACTCAAAAGAAATTTGCAATTATGCAGCCAGTTATGTATTTAATAATGTATTTTTTAACTTTAGCAATTTATTTTGTGGGTGCTTTCTTAATCGAAGGGGCTGCAATGGCTGATAAGTTAACGATATTTGGTAATATGATTGTCTTTAGTTCATACGCAATGCAGGTTATTATGGCATTCTTAATGCTTGCCATGATATTTATGCTTTTACCACGTGCCGAAGTTTCAGCTAAACGTATTAATGAGGTTTTGGATACTGAAATAAGTATTAAAGAAGGGACTTTATCAGAGGATGCGGCTAAAGAGGTTGGTACTGTTGAATTTAAAAATGTTTCATTTAAATATCACGATGCTGATGAATATTTATTAAAGAATATTTCGTTTAAAGCTAACAAAGGCGAGACTGTTGCGTTTATCGGTTCAACTGGTAGTGGTAAATCAACGCTAATTAATTTAGTACCAAGATTTTACGATGCAACTGAAGGTGAAGTTTTAGTTGATGGGATCAACGTTATGGACTATACTGGAGAAGCTTTGCATAATAAAATTGGATATGTTCCACAAAAGGCAGTTATGTTTAATGGAACTATTAGTGAAAATGTCGGGTATGGGGATAATGGCAAAGGACCCATTTCTAGTCAAAAAATTAAAGAAGCCGTTAAAGTTGCACAAGCTGAAGACTTTGTTTTGAAAACTGATAAAAAGTATGATACGCACATTGCTCAGGGTGGTACTAATGTATCTGGTGGTCAAAAGCAAAGATTAGCAATTGCAAGAGCGATTGCTCGTGATCCAGAAATATATATATTTGATGATAGTTTTTCAGCTTTGGATTATAAAACTGATTCGGTTTTAAGAAAGGAACTTAAAAACTATACAAAAGATGCCACTAGTTTAATTGTAGCTCAAAGAGTGGGAACAATTATGAATGCCGATAGAATTATTGTTTTGGATAATGGTAGCTGTGTGGGCGTTGGAACGCATAAAGAATTACTAAAAAGTTGTGAGGTATATAGACAAATTGCTTTATCACAATTATCAAAGGAGGAGTTAGAGAATGCCTAAGGGACCGATGGCTAAACCTGGAAATAAGCAATCCGATAAAGCGAAGGATTTTAAATCTGCTATTAAAAGGTTATTTAGCGAACTTAAAAATTATAGATTATTAATTATTATTTCTATTACTTTAGCAGCTTTAGGCTCAATTTTATCTATTTTTGCTCCTAATAAATTATCAGAATTAACTGATGAAATATCTGATGGCTTAGTAGTTAACCAAGATAATTTTAAGCAAATATCAGAAATAGTAAGTAAAAGCGTAAGTGAAGAAAAATTACAAAAGAAGTTGCCAGAGATTTTAAATATAGATTTATCTAAAGAGACTATGGCAGAAATTATGAGTAGTTCTGATTTTACTTCAGATGAAAAAGCTGCATTCCAGACAGTACTATCTAATATGGCTCAAAATCCAAATGACAAAAAAGTATTTAGTAGTTTATTAGATTTGCCAAAAGGAATTTTGAATAAGCTTTTACCTGAAACTAAATATGAAAATCAAAAGATTACAACTGATGATAAAATTGCTTTATTAAAAATGGTGGATAGTGGAAAGCTTGACCTTCCAAAAAGTGTTCAAAATATTTTGTTTACGGAAGCTAAAATTGATGATGTAAAAATATCGGCTCAAGATCAATATAAGTTTTTAAGTATCATTAGTACACTTGATAAAGATGCGAGTGCTAATGAACTGTATAAGAAAATTGATAAAATGCCTGATTCAGTCCAAGAAGTTGTCAAACCATTTATGGATATGGATGCGATTAATAGAATTGTTTTGTTCTTAGTGGTACTATATTTATGTAGTGGTTTATTTACATATATAGAAGCTATTTGCATGACTAATGTTTCTAATAAATTTGCTCGTGACTTAAGGAGTAAAATATCTTTTAAGATTAATAAATTACCGCTTAAATATTTTGATAATCATCAATCGGGTGATGTTTTATCAAGAGTAACAAATGATGTTGATACAATTGCTCAATCGATGAATCAATCTTTGGCTTCTTTGGTAAGTAGTGTAGCTTTATTTGTTGGAACTATTATAATGATGTTTATTACTAATTGGATTTTAGCAATTACTGCAATTTTAGCTAGTTTAATTGGATTTGCAGGAATGATATTTATTCTTAGTAAATCGCAGAAATACTTTGTGGCTAGACAAAGGGAATTAGGAAATTTAAATGGTCATATTGAAGAGGTATATTCTGGTTTAAATGTTGTTAAAGTTTATAACGGTGGTGATTTAGCTGCCAAGAAGTTTGATGAGTATAATTATAAGGTTCGTGAGAGCAATAGAATAAGTCAATTTATTTCTGGACTAATGCAACCAATGATGGCGTTTATTGGAAACTTTGGATATGTAGCTGTTTGTATTGTGGGAGCTTTACTTACAGTAAATGATATAATATCTTTTGGGGTTATCGTAGCTTTTATTAGTTATGTTAGATTATTTACGTCACCACTTTCACAAATTGCTCAAAGTATGACTTCTTTACAATCTACGGCGGCAGCAAGTGAGCGTGTATTTGAATTTGTCGATGAACCTGAGATGGCTAATCAAAAAAACATTACACGTAAATTAGACGCAAAAGCAGCATTAGGAAAAATTGAATTTGAAAATGTTGAGTTTAAATATGATGGCGCTGAAAAACCTACAATTAAAAACTTTAATGCAGTAGCGCAACCTGGACAGAAGGTAGCAATTGTTGGACCAACCGGAGCTGGAAAAACTACAATGGTTAATTTACTTATGAAATTTTATGAAATTAATCATGGTGATATAAAAATAGATGGGGTACCTATTAAAGATTTAACGAGAGAAAATGTTCATGATTTATTTACAATGGTGTTGCAAGATACATGGTTATTTGAAGGAACTGTAAAAGAAAATATTGTATATAACAAACAAAATGTAAGTGATAGTGAAGTTAGGGAGGTTTGTCAAGAAGTTGGACTAGACCACTTTATTAAGACTTTGCCTCATGGGTATGATTCAGTAATTGGCGAAAATGATAGTATTTCCGCTGGTCAAAGACAATTAATGACGATTGCTAGAGGAATGCTTAAAGATGCACCGTTCTTAATTTTAGATGAGGCAACATCAAATGTTGATACACGAACAGAGGAACTTGTTCAAACAGCCATGGATAAGTTATCTGAAGGCCGTACTTCATTTATTATTGCTCATCGTTTATCAACGATTAAAAATGCTGATTTGATTTTAGTGATGAAAGAGGGAGATATTATCGAACAGGGAAATCACGAAGAATTAATGAAGAAAAATGGCGCATATGCGGAACTTTATAATTCACAGTTTGAATTATGATTTAAAAGGACTTAATGTGCATAGCCCTTTTTTCTATGCTATAATATATTTGAGGTGGATTCAATGATAGTAGTTATGCGGATGAGTGGACAGAAGAGGGCATTTTAAATTATACAGGTATGGGATTATTTGGTGATCAAGATGTGGTATAGGTATAATAAGGATCTAGGCCATTCTAATGAAACTGATATTAGTGTTTACTTGTTTGAATCTTTTTTAGATAATGAATATTATTATCGTGGTGAAGTTTATCTTTGCGGAGAAGTTTTTGTGGCAATAGAACCTGATAAAGAGGGTAATGATCGGGTGGTATATAAATTTCCTATTAAACCTAAGGAAGATTACCGTCAATTTACAATTAACGAAAGTTCTTTAAAATGTAATGAGAAAGAACAAACAAAAAATGTTCAAAAATTAGATAAGTTTGTAATTAAGTCACGTGCTAAAAATCATAAAAGTAAAAACATTACACGGGAAGTTATTGCAAATTATCGCCATCGTGATCCTTATGTCACAATCCCGCACCTTTTAAAAAGAAAAATGGCGAAGCTTATTTAGAGGAACATCACGTAATAACTTTAGCTGATGGTGGACCGGATGCTATTTATAATACAGTAGCTTTATGCCCAAACTGTCATAAAAAAGTTCATGTTTTAAATCATAAAGATGATGTTTCTAATTTGAAAAGGACAATTTTTAACTATTTAAAGAATGATAATGATGAAAAAAATTTAAAGTTTTTTAGTAATTTATTTACGGAGTATCAAAAAATTAATAATTAGGAGGAACTATGCTTGAAGATATTAAAAAAATGCCAAAGGTGGAACTTCATTTACATTTAGATGGTTCGGTTGGGCTTGCAACGGCTAGTAAATTATCAGGCCTTTCTTTAGATGCGGTAAGAGAAAAAATGGTGGCCGCTGATAAATGTAAAGATTTGAATGAATATTTGACAAAATTTGATTTTCCATTAAGTTTAATGCAAACGGAAGAAAATTTAAAATTGATTGCTAGAGAGTTAGCGTTATCTTTACACAAACAAAATGTTATATATGCTGAAGTTAGGTTCGCACCTTCTTTTCATACAAAAAATGGTTTGACGGAAGCTGAGGCAGTTGAAGCTGTAATGTCAGGTATGAAAGAAGTTTCGATTAAAATAAACTTAATATTATGTTTAATGAGAGGCTCTTCTTTTGAAGAAAATTTAAAGACAGTAGAAACTGCTAAACTATATTTAAATAAAGGTGTGGGCGGTGTTGACTTAGCTGGGGCGGAGGCGATTTATCCTACTAGCGAATATGCTTTATTATTTAAAAAGGTTAGAGAAGAAAATATTCCATTTACAATTCATGCTGGAGAAGCTTCTGGTATTCAAAGCATCAAGACGGCTTTAGACTTTGGGGCAAAAAGAATAGGACATGGTATAAGATGTTTGGAAAATGAGGATTTATTAAAACGGATTATTAGTAATAACATTTTGTTAGAAGTTTGTCCTACTAGTAATGTTCAGACCAATGCTGTTTTAGGGTATGAAGAACATCCTATTTTAAAACTTTATAAAATGGGGGTTCACCTTTGTATTAATACCGATAATGTAACTGTATCTAATGTTTCGCTGACAGATGAATATGTTAAACTATATCAAACCTTTAATTTTAACTTGGATGATTTTAAACAAATGAATATTTATGCTTTAAAGCAGGCCTTTATCAGTGAAGCCGAAAAAGTTTATTATATAAAAAAGATCCAACAATAGTTGAATCTTAGTTTAATAAATAGACACCAAGGTTTAAATAGGCTGCAAAGATAAGCCATAGGAGATATGGAATTTGAAGTAGACCAGCTGTTTTATTAATTTTAAGGAATTTTCTTATCATGAAAATAACTAAAATAATGAGGATAATTATCCAAATGAATGCTAATAACCTTAATTTAAATACGAAGAAGATTATTGACCAAAGGGCGTTAAAGAATAATTGCCAGTAATAAAGGACAAGGTTTTCTTCTTTTTTGTTTTCTGAAACTAGGTATGCTGATATTCCCATTAAGATATAAAGAATAGTCCAAGCAATAGGAAATACAATACTAGGTGGTGATAATGGTGGTAAATTAAGTGTTTGGTAATCGTTAAATGGCATTATAATAAGAGCAACAACTCCACCAACAATTAGTGGCAGTAAAATATTTTTAATTAGTTTTTTGTAATTCATACTTTTTCCTCCATTAAATAATATTCCAAATGATACCATGATTATTCCAATCATGATTAAAGTTTTTGGTTTGATAAAAAAAATATACATGGTATAATGAATTTATTGAGGTGATAAAATGCGTATTTTAATTGTTGAAGACGAAGTGAAAATCCGTGAAGAACTACAGAGTTTTTTAAATAATAATGGTTATGAAACTGAAACTATAAAAAGGTTTGAAAACACTTTAGAAGAAATTTTAAACTATGATATCGATTTAATATTACTTGATATAAATATTCCAAACCAAAATGGAATGTATTTATGTAAGGAAATACGTAAAAAAAATCAAACGCCAATTATTATTGTGACTAGTAGAAATAATGAAATGGATGAGCTTATTTGTATGAATTATGGAGCTGATGATTTTATTACTAAGCCATATAATCCTCAGATTTTACTTGCTCATGTTGAAGCAGTATTAAATAGGTATAAACCTGATTTAAGTCAGCTTATAACTTACAAGGATATTAAGCTTAATGTTGCTAAAAGTGTAATTGAAACACAAAAAGAAGAGATTGAGCTTAGTAAAAATGAATTAAAGATTTTTACTTATTTATTGAATAAGCGGGGAACGATTGTTTCGAGGTATGATTTAATGGATTATTTATGGAATAGTGAAGTTTTTGTCGATGATAATACGCTGACGGTTAATATTACGCGTTTACGAAAGAAACTTGAGGATATTGGTTTAGACAATGTTATTGAAACTAGAAGAGGACAAGGTTATATAATATTATGAGTTTTTTTGCTTATTTGAAAGATAGATTGTTTCCCGTGGTTTTATATATTTTAGTTGTTTTAATAATAACTTTTATCCTATATGTTTTCGAGTATAATTTATTTATTATTTTTGATATTATTTTTTTGTTATGTTTAGTTGGTATTGTTAATTTATTATATGATTATTTTAGACGTAAAAAATTTTATGATGAATTATTTAGTTTATTAGAAGGTATTGATAATAAGTGCTTAATTCATGAAATGTTAATGGACCCGAGCTTTTTAGATGGTAAATTAGTTTTAGAAGTACTTTACGAAACAAATAAATATAAACTTGATGAAATTGAGAAATTCAAATTAAAGAATAAAGATTTAGAAGAGTTTATCGAAATGTGGGTTCATGAAATAAAAACTCCGTTAGCATCTACTTCTTTGATAATGGAAAATAATCCTAGTCAGGTTAATAGTGATATTAAAAAAGAGTTAGTTAAAGTTAATGATTATGTAGAGCAAATGCTTTTTTATGCACGTAGTGCAACGGTAGAAAAGGATTACTTGGTTAAACAAGTTCTTTTAGAAACTATAGTTAAAAAAGTTATTTTAAGATACAAACATGATTTTCTTTTAAAGAAAATATCTTTGGACATGTATGATTTGGATGTGGTTGTTAATACTGATACTAAATGGATGGAATTTATTTTAGGCCAAATTATTGGTAATAGTATTAAATATACAAGTGATAATCCACAAATTAGGATTTATACAAAAAGATTTAAGGAAAGTGCAATTTTATTTATTGAAGATAATGGTATAGGAATTAAAGATAGTGATCTTCCGAGACTTTTTGATAAAGGGTTCACTGGTGAAAATGGTCGCATGAAATATAATTCAACTGGAATGGGATTGTATTTGGTTAAGCAGTTATGTGATAAACTTGATCATAAGATTAAAATAGAGAGTAATGACGGAACTGCCGTGATGATAACTTTTCCAATTGGTTCTTATATTAATGAAATAAAAAAATCATAAAAAAAGGAAATTTAAATTCTATAGGGTATGATTATAAATAGAGGAAAGATAGGCTAGGCGCCTCCAACAAAAAAG
>ERZ826242.1115-NODE-1115-length-31763-cov-15.393150_pt1 | contig 31763 bp, 15 predicted proteins | sample MGYA00519871_ERZ826242 | MGnify/ENA primary metagenome ERZ826242 (study PRJEB31778, sample SAMEA3449226) | human gut metagenome | biome: human gut; feature: human-associated habitat; material: faeces | place: United Kingdom | collected 2010/2012 ...
TCTTCGGTTACAGCTGGCAGATGTCCATGGCCATCGGCAGCTCCTGCCTGTTCGGCTTCCCGGGAACCGTCATCATCTCCAACGAGGTGTCCGAGTCCACCGGCGCCAACGCCGAGGAACGGGCGGCCATCAACGCCCAGATCATGCCCAAGATGCTGGTGGCCGGTATGGTCACCGTATCCATCACCTCCGTGCTGGTGGCCGGCGTGATGAGCGGCTGGCTGTAAGCTAAGCGGATATTCAGAAGTGAGGTAGTGAAAATGTCTGAGATCAAGACGTATGTAGATCGTATTTTCGACGAGCTGGTGGCCATCCGGCGGGACATCCACGCCCATCCGGAGGTGGGGATGCAGGAGGTGCGCACCAGCGCCCTGATCCGGCGGGAGCTGGAGAAGATGGGCATGGACGAGATCCAGCAGCCCCTGCCCACCGCAGTGGTGGGCCTGCTCCACGGCGGCAAGGGACCCGGCAAGTGCGTGGCGCTCCGCGCCGACATCGACGCCCTGCCGGTCCACGAGGAGTCCGGCGTGCCCTTTGCCAGCCAGACGGAGGGCGTCATGCACGCCTGCGGTCACGACCTGCACACCACCATGCTGCTGGGCACGGCCAAGACCCTGTGCCATATGCGGGACTCCTTTGCGGGTACGGTGAAGTTCATCTTTGAGCCCAGCGAGGATACCATGCCCGGCGGCGCACGGGCGCTGGTGGCGGCGGGCGTCATGGAGAACCCCCACGTGGACGCCATCTTCGGCCAGCATGTCTGCCCCTCCGAGAATGACACGGTGGGCCGGATGCAGCTCTATAAGGGGTACTTCACCAGTGCGGTGGATCTGTTCCACATCGCCGTACACGGCAAGAGCGGCCACGGCTCCGCACCCCACACCGCCCACGACGCCATTGCCTGCGCGGGGTATCTCATCACCGCGCTGCAAACGGTGGTGTCCCGCCGTATCGACCCCATGGACTCCGCCGTGCTGACGGTGGGCACCATGTCCGGCGGCGACGCGGTGAACATCACCGCCGGCGAGGCCCGGATGGTGGCGGTGCTGCGCAGCTTCAGCGACACGGCACGGGATACCGCCATCGAGGAGATCGACCGGATCTGCAAGGGCATCGGGTTCGCCTTCGGCTGCGACATCGAGGTGCGGCTGGAGGAGGGCTACGCCCTCCAGTACAACGACGGCGCCATGATCGATCTGGTGGAGCAGGCGGTCACGGAGGAGCTGGGCGCGGACAAGGTGACCCACCTCGACCGCCCCTTCTCCGGCAGCGAGGACTTCAGCTTCTTCGGCAAGCTCACCAATACGCCGTCGGCGTTCATGATGATCGACGCGGGCTGCGGCAAGGAGATGGTTTCCCTGCACAATGGCAAGATCGTGTTCAACGAGGACGTACTCAAGTCCGGCACGGCGGCCATGAGCGCCATCGCGCTGAAGTACCTGGCGGAGTGAGCGCCCACATTATAAGATAACAGCGAAAAGTTTCCTTCCTGAAAACAGGGCAGGGACGCACGGCAGGTGCGTCCCTGTCCTGTTTTTTCGCGGGTTTTGGCAGCTTTTGGCGAGCGCCGCCGTTGACAAGAGACGGAAAGGCGTATATAGTATACAGTAGTTCGGCAGATGCCGGACCGACAAGTGGATAACGTGTTCTGTGACGACGTGTGGCTGCGCGCCGTAACGGCCGGAAACGGTCAGGCGGCAGTTTTGAAGAAATAGGGGTAAGACCCTCTGCGGACGGCACTGTAAACGCAAGGAAGTGACCAAAGCGGCGGAGACGCCGTGTGGTGAACAGCAGCCATTGGGACGGATGTCCTGAGAAGGTAGGTCATGTACGGGAGGCGGCAGCCTCGGGGCGTTAGGGCAGGAGAATTGCACGGCGGAGAACAGGTACACAGCGGCGCTTCTTCGTTGTGGCAGAGAGCAGAAGTGGGCGCGGACCATCCCGACAGGGGCGGACCGGCCTTTTTTTGCGGCAAATGCGCCGGCTGTCCCGTCAGGGAGGCCGGTTTTTTCGCGGGAGGGGCGTCATCCGCCCGCAGTCAAGTCGGGACGGCGCAAGCCGTCCGCTTTCCATAAGGGCGGGAGGGGTTTGCCGACCCCTTCCGCCTCCTTCTCTTATAAGACAGAAAATTTACAGATAAAAGGAGACAGAGACATGAAGAAACGAGTGGTATCGTGGCTGCTGGTGGTGCTGATGCTCACCAGCATGCTGCCTACCGGCGTGTGGGCGGAGGACGTCTACCGCAGCAGCGAGGACACCGGACGGTACGGTGTGTCCACGCTGGCCAGCACCGCCGACGCGGAGCTGGAGGGCTTTTTCGACGAGTGGGAGGGCATCGCCACCGTGGCCAACGCGGCCGCGCGGGGCTTTGTCAGGGACGGCGAGGAGCTGAAATCCGGCAACAGCTCGGCCAGCTCCACACGCTCGACGCTGACGGTGACGATGCTGAAGGCGGCGGAGCTGTCCTTCGATTACCGGCTCAGCGGCCCCAGCCAGAGCGGCATGGAGGTGAAGAACGGCAGCAAGACGCTGTATACGTACAGCAGTTACGGCAGCAGCGGGGCAGAGATCGTCAAAGGGACGGACAGCGGCACGGCCACCGTGCAGGCCAACGCCGGTGACGTCATCACCATCTCCTATTACCGCGGCTGGGCCAGCAGCGGCAGCAACTGCATGTGGCTCAGCAATTTCAAGGCCTCGCTGCCGGCGCAGGTGATCTTCCATGCCAACGACGGCACGGAGACCACGGTGCAGCAGGGCGTGTTCGGCAGCGGCACGCTGCAGGCCAATACGTTCCAGCGGGACGGCTACCGCTTTGAGGGCTGGGCCACGACGCCGGACGGCGCGGTGGCCTACGCCGACAAGGACAGTATCACCATTACGGAGAATACCGACCTGTACGCCGTGTGGACGCGGGTGTACCGTGTGGCGTTCCAGCTGACGCCGGCGGACGCACAGTTCTCGCTGTACGGCGATGAGGCGCGGACGGCGCTGATCGCGGCGGACAGCGGCACGGCGTATACCCTGGCGGCGGGCACCTACTATTACAGCGTCTCCGCCTTCGGCTACGCGGCGGTGCAGGGCAGCGTCACCGTCAGCGGCGACGCACAGGAGCCGGTGGTGCTGGCGGAGAAGCCAGTGGTCACAGTGACGTTCGCCTATGCGGACGGCAAGACCGATGTGGACGGCGGGAAGCTGACCGTGCGCACCGGCGAGCGGGACATGGCGGCGGAGGAAGGCTCCGACGGCATGGCGTTCCGCCTGCCCGCAGGCTACGCCTACGACTGGAGCTTCCGCAGCGCCAACTACGGCAAGCAGAGCGGTACCGTGGACCTGACGGGCGTCAGCGAGAGCGGGACGCGGAGCGTGACCATCCCCATGACGGCCAAGTCCGCCTGGGAGGGAGCGGGCGACATCAGCGAGCCCGCCGCAGTGGACGGCGTGTACCAGATCACCAGCGGCAGCGAGCTGGCGTGGCTGGCCCAGCAGGTGAACGCCGGTGTGTCCGACGGCACCAGCTTCAGCGCGGTGCTGTGCAATGACATCGACCTGGGCGATGAGGCGTGGACGCCCATCGGAAATGGCACCGGCAAAGCGTACAAGGGTACCTTTGACGGGCAGGGGTACACCATCCGGAACCTGTACGTCACCGGCAGTACGTCCATGGACTACGGCCTGTTCGGCACCGTCAACGGCGGCACCGTCCGGAATGTGACGGTGGAGGGCCGCGTGGAGGTCACCAGCGATTCCAGCAGATACGGCATCGCGGCCATCGTGGGCCAGCTATACGGCACCACGGGCGGCGTGGAGAACTGCCTGAACAGGGCGTCCGTCAAGGGCGGCCAGTATGTGGGCGGCATCGTGGGCTATGTGGCCGGCGGGTCCAGCAGCGCCGAAAAGTTCATCAAGAACTGCGGCAATGTGGGGGATGTGACCTCCAAAGGCAACCGCGCGGCGGGCATCGCGGCCAATATCAGCGGCCAGGTGGCAGTGGAGAACTGCTACAGCACCGGCACCATCACCGGCGGCGGCTGGTACTCCGGCGGCATCAGCGCGTATGTGGACAGCTCCTACGCATCGGTGAAGAACTGCTATGCCGCGGGCAGCGTTACCGGCAGCGGCGCGGGCGCGGTGTTCGGCAAGGTGAGCTACAGTTCGACGGTGGTGGCCAACTGCTACTACCCCGACACGTTGAGCGTCGGCGACAGCAAGGCTGTGAAGGTGACGGAGCAGCAGCTGAAAACGCTGGACAGCGCTGCGGCGCTGGGCGAGGCGTTCATGCAGGACGCCAAGAGCATCAACGGGGGCTATCCCATCCTGACGTGGCAGATCACCACGTATGAGGTGACATTTACCGTGACGCCGGAGGACGCGGAGGTACGCATCGACGGCGCAAAGGGCAAGCAGAACGGAAACGTGTGGACGTTCCGCCTGCCGGAGGGTACATACAGCTACACGGCGTTCGCCTTCGGCTATGCCGATGAGAGCAGCACCATCGAGGTCAGCGGCGCGGCCCGGAAGGATATCACGCTGACGCCGGTGGAAAAGCGCACCGTCCGATTCAGCGTGACGCCCAAGGACGCCGGCGCGGCGGTGACGGTGCAGTGGAACGGCAAGACCGTGGCGGCGGAGCAGGACGGCAGCTATCGGCTGCCCGACGGCACCTACACCTACACGGTGCGGGCCAAGGGCTACGCCAAGGTCAGCCAGACGCTGGAGGTCAGCGGAGATGTGACGGTGCCGGTGACGCTGGAGCCCTCCGCCGCCTGGGACGGCCAGACCGTCACGGCGCCGGAGGTGGGCGACGGCACGGAGGCCAGCCCCTACGAGATCGAGAACGGCGAGCAGCTGGCGTGGCTGGCCCAGACGGTGAACGCAGGGAACGGCAGCACCAGGCTATACGCCGTCCTGACGGAGGACATCGACCTGGGCGATGGCGCTTGGACGCCTATCGGCGCAGATTCCCATGAGTTCACGGGCCGCTTTGACGGCCAGGGTCATACGGTGTCCCGCATGAAGGCGGAGACCCGGTACGCGGGCCTGTTCGGCGTGGTGAAGGACGCGGAGATCCGCGGCGTGGTGGTGCAGGGCATCGCCGCCGGCACCGACAGCAGCAACGGCGACGCGGCGGGCCTTGTGGCCCGCACCAAGGGCAGCACCGTGACCATCACGGAGTGCGGCAGCGAAGTGGCCGTCAGCGGCGGCGCCAACGGCGGCGGCATCCTGGGCAAGAACGCCAGCAGCAGCACCGTGGTCACCATCAGCGCCTGCTACAACACCGGCGACATCAGCGGCAAGGCGCGGGCCGGCGGCATCAGCGGCGGCAACACCGGTGAGGTAAACATCAGCGACTGCTACAACACCGGCAGCATCACCGGCGGCAGCTACGCAGGCGGCGGTATCCGCGGCTATTACGGCGGCTTCGTGGGCACGGTGGCCAACTGCTACAACAGCGGCGCCGTTACCGGCACCAATACCGGCGCTATCGCCCCGGGCGCCAACAGCAGAATCAGCAACTGCTTCTATCTGGACAGCGGCACGGACGGCAACAGCGGCGCGGCGGCGCAGACCGCCCAGCAGCTGCAGGAGCTGGCCATCAGCGACGCCTTTGAGCATGTGGCGGGCCGCAACGGCGGCATGCCGGTGCTGAAGTGGCAGAAGCTGACGCCGGTGGTCAAGGACCCCGTGCTGGCTCAGAACGTGGAGTTCGGGCTGGAGCAGGTGCATCTCACCAGCTCCTCCGCCGTGGAGGTGGAGGATGGCGTGGGCATGCTGGCCTCCTCCCAGCTGACGTGGGACGCGGTGGACGGCGCGGAGGGGTATGTCATCACCCTGTGGCGGCAGACCGCAGAGCTTGTGGAGGGCGAGGACTACACCCAGATGGTGCTGGCCCGCGCCACGGCCTTTACCGCCAACGGCACTGAGACCGACTATGACTGCGCCGCCGAGCTGGCGGAGCAGGGCGAGGGCGTGTACTACGCCACGGTGACGGCAGTGGTGGACGGCGCATACACCGAGCCTTCTCTGGAGTACGTGGACGAGTATGTGGCGGGCTATCAGATGCCCTATGACCGCATGTCCACCGTCACCAATGTGAAGTGGGAGGGTACGGTCCTGCGCTGGGACAAGAAGCCCTATTTCACGGCGGAGCAGATCTACACCATCCTGCTGTCCATTGTAGAGGACGATGGCAGCTATCGCACCCTGACCCCCGTGGAGGTGTCGGGAAATGCGGGCATGGCGGATCTGGGCAACACCTTCGCCGCCGGGCGGCGCTATGCCGCGCAGGTCATCGCCCACTCCGACGCGGACATCCTGGAGACAATGGGCCTGACGGACAGCCGCCCGTCCCAGGCGGTCATCTATGACGGCAGCGGCACGCCGGAGGTGCCGGACGACCATGACGACACGTGGGTCGCCATCACCTCCGCCCAGCAGTGGATCGACCTGGCCAACGTGGAGGATCTGCCCTCCGATCCCGCAGACAGCAGCTCCGACAGCCAGCAGAAGGTGGAGTGGAGCAAGAAATACTATCTGGCCAACGATCTGGATTTCTCCCAGCTGTCGGCGGCCTATCAGACCAAGACCAAGTCCATCGGCAACACCACCAACCGGTTCAACGGCGTGCTGGACGGCAACGGATACGTCATCCGCGGCCTGACATTGAGCAACTATGACTCCGGCCTGTTCTGGTACGTGGGGGCCGGCGGCTATATCTACGATCTGAAGGTGGAGAACGCCAACGTGCTGTTCTCCGACAACGCGGCGGTGCTGGTACACAACAACTACGGCCTCATGGAGCAGTGCGCCGTGGTGAACACCAACATCACCGCCGACACCGGCGCGGTGCTGGGCGGCATGGTCAGCCGGAACTACGGCACCATCCGCGACAGCTATGTGGAGGGCGGTACGCTGACCTCCAACTCCACCACCTCCACGGGCCACGCGGGCTTCGTGGGCGCCAACGAGGAGGGCGGCCTCATCGAGCGGTGCTGGACCTCCATGAGCGTCAGCACCCAGAGCGATTACGCCGGCGGCTTTGTGGGTCTGGGCTACGGCGGCACCATCCGCAACTGCTTCGCACTGGGGAACGTGTCGGGCCGCGGCTATTCCGGCGGCTTCGTGGGACGCTCCGTATTCCAGGGCAACGCCTATGAGAGCTGCTACGCTGCGGGTATCGTCACGGTGACGGGCGCAGAGGGCAACGGCTTCATCGGCGGCAACAAGCCGGACAGCGGCTTCCAGTACGACCAGTCTGAGGGCGTGTGGAACTGCTACTACAACAGCGAGAACACCGGCGCTCACGGTTACGGCGCGGAGCCGCGGACCGGCATGCAGATGCGGCTGGCGGACTTCGTGCGGGAGCTGGGCAGCGGCATCTGGACCCGCGACGACGCGGTGAACGGCGGCCTGCCCTATCTCACCACGGTGAAGGCGCCGGAGACGGCCAAAACCGCGGACATCACCGTACACGTAGCCGTGGTGACGTATGACAAGGAGACGTACACCTTCGACTTCGACCACAAGAGCGTGGTGGATGTCACCGTGGAGAGCACGGGCAACACCCGCGTGGTGGACGTGATGGACGCGGCTCAGGCGCAGGGCAAGCTGACGTACAGCTACTCCACCACCGCCACCTTCGGACGGTTCATCCACACCATCAACGGCCATGCAGTCAACGCGCCGGATGGCTGGATGTTCACCATCAACGACGCCCTGTCCAACGTCAGCGCCTCCACGGCGTCGGTGAAGGACGGCGACAGGGTGCTGTGGTTCGAGGGCACCACCGAGAACCAGTTCCAGGGCCCGCTGTGGGCGGAGCTGGACGGCAGCACCATCCAGTGGGAGACCATTTCCACCGTGGCGGAGCTTCAGGCGCTGGCGGCGTCCAAGGACCCCGCAGTGCTGGCGAAGAACTACAAGCTGGCCAGGGATCTGGACCTGTCGGGCGTGACGTTCTCCGGCATCGGCAGCGCGTCCGCGCCCTTTACGGGCATGTTTGACGGCCAGGGCCACACCGTGTCCCATGTGACGGTGAAGGGCGGCGACAACGCCGGATTCTTCAATGTGACGCTGGGCGCGGTCATCAAGAACCTGCATCTCAGCGATGTGAACGTCACCGGCGGCAGCCGCGTGGGCGGTCTGGTGGGCTGGGCCCGGGCAGAACTGGACCGTCAGGATATGGCGGGCAGCAAGGCCGGCCTTGCCGGCAGCTGCACCGTGTCCGGTACGGTCAGCGGCAGCCGCGCCGTGGGCGGTCTGGTGGGCCTGAACGAGGGCCTCAGCGATCAGGAGACCCTGTTCTCCGTGGCCAGCGCCGTGGATAAGTGTACCGCCGCCGTCAGCGTCTCCGGCAAGGAGAAGGTGGGCGGCCTGGTGGGCGAGAACAGCGGCAGCATCACCAGAAGTGCCGCGCAGGGCAGCGTCACCGCGCCGGATGGCGTGATGGTGGGCGGCTTTGCCGGTGACAACAGCGGCAGCATCTATGACAGCCATGCCGAAGGCGAGGTGCGGGGCAAGTCCTACACCGGCGGCTTTGTGGGTATCAGCGACGGCACGGTGAAGAATTGTTACAGTCTGGGCAGTGTCACCGGTACGGACTACACCGGCGGCTTCGCCGGAGGCATCAGTGCGGCGGAGAACGCTGTGGGCGCCGGGCTGGTGTCGGTGACGGGTACGTCCACCTACGGCTATACCGGCGGCTTCGCCGGACGGCTGGGCGGTACGCTGGCGGGTCTGGACAACCAGATCACCGTCAAGAATGTCTACGGAAACTGCATGAAGCCGGACGGTCAGTGGAAGGCCGCGGGCAACAGCTTTACCGGCAGCAGCGAGCAGGCCGCGGTGGAGGGCATGAAGCTGACCACGTGGCAGCAGGTGAACGACAAGCTCATGGAGCTGTTCGGCGTATCTCTGCCGTGGATCGTGGATGATACCGCCCTGATGGATTCCATCGCGGCCACCCTCACCGAGACCAAGGACGGCTGGAGCGCCATGGATATGGCGGCCTACGGCCAGCTGGCGGGTAAGACCGCCAGACTCACCGATGCGGCACGGCAGAACATCATGGATCTGCTGATCGCCGAGGCATCCGGTACGACGGACGCCGGCGCCAGAAGCCGCATCGAGCTGGTGCTGCGGGCGCTGGGCGTGGACAGCGCGGAGCTGTATCCCCAGGGCAGCAGCAAGGCCGTGAACAACGGGGCGCTGCTGAAGACCATGGATATGAGCAGTGTCACCGTGTGGGCGGCACCCTACGTGCTGCTGGCCAATATGCAGGGCGGCGTGAAGCTCACTGACCAGCAGATCGAGACGCTGATCGCCACCATCGCGGCGGCGGAGTCCAACGGTATTCTGGGCAGCAGCTACGGCGGCGCGTATTACGCCGATCCCGATACCACGGGCGCGGCCATGGCGGCGCTGAGCGCCTACACCGATCGCAGCAGCGCCAAGACGCTGCTGGATAAGCTGGTGCAGGGCGCGGCGAACCATGTGGCCGGCGCGGGCTATTACAGCAACGCCAACAGCGACGCCATGCTCATCATCGGCTTCATCGCCGCGGGCGTGGATCCCGAGACGGTGCTGTGCGCCAGCGGCATAACGCTGGTGGAGGACATGCTGCGCTATGCCAATGACGCCAACAACGGCTTCCTGTACGCCGGTGAGGACAACGCACTGGCTACGGAGCAGGGCTTCCGCGCCCTGGTAGCGTTGGCGCAGTTCCGCGCCAACGGCGGCAAGGCGTACAATATCTATGATTTCAGCAAGACAGCGGTGAAGCCGGGCCACGCCACCGGCAGCGGTGAGCCGGATGTGCCGGTGAACCCGCCCGAGGAGAACGAGAATATCACCGTCACCGTGTCTATCCGCACGCCGGCGGGCATGTGGATGGACGGTAAGAGCGTCACCGTAAAGAAGGGCTCTACCGTGTACCACGCCTTTATCGAGGCGCTGAGGGACAGCGGCATCACCCAGTCCGGCGCGGCCAGCGGCTACATCCGGTCCATGACCAAGGGAGGCGTCACCTACGGCGAGTTCACCCACGGCGACAACTCCGGCTGGCTGTACAAGGTCAACGGCGTGCTGCCCAACGTGGCGCTGACCCAGAAGAAGCTGGCCGACGGCGACGACATCCTGTGGTACTACACCACCGACTGGAAGCAGGATCCCGACGCCGGCGCCATGGCGGACCAGAGTCTGACGGCGGCGGATGTCATCAAGCTCATCAACGCCATCGGGGATGTGACGCTGGACAGCGGCAGCGCCATCGCAGCGGCACGGACGGCCTACAACAGGCTGCCGGCAGAGGAGAAGGCGCTTGTCACCAACTATGCGGTGCTGGTGGCGGCGGAGGAGACGTATGCCGCGCTGGTGAAGGCGCAGCAGGAGACCTCCGGCGTCAAGGAGAACACCGCGTGGCGCACCCAGTATGAGACGGCGCTGGACAAGGCAGGCGAGAACGACCTGACCTTCGGCAGCGAGTGGCTGGTCATCGCGCTGGCCCGCAGCGGCAGGACGGTGCCCGACAGCTACTACGACAGCGTGGTGAAGGCGGTGCAGGACGCGGGCGGCGAGCTCAGCGATAAGAAGTTCAGCGAGTACTCCCGCGTGATCCTGGCGCTGACGGCCATCGGCAAGGACCCTGCGGACGTGGGCGGCTATGATCTGCTGGCCAAGCTGGCAGACATGGACAAAGTGACGTATCAGGGCCTTAACGGCGCTATCTTCGCGCTGATCGCGCTGGACAGTGCCGGGTATGAGGTGCCCGCCGCGGCGGAGGGCGCCAACCAGACCTCCCGCGAGGCACTGGTGGCTTACATTCTGGACAAGCAGCTGTCCGATGGCGGCTGGGCTCTGTCCGGTGACAGCGCCGATCCCGATATGACCGCCATGGCGGTGCAGGCGCTGGCGGCGTACCGCGACGACGCGGCGGTACAGGCGGCGGTGGACAAGGCTGTGCAGACCCTGTCCGACATGCAGCTCTCTGACGGCGGTTACAGCAGCTGGGGCACGGTGAACAGCGAGTCCTGCGCCCAGGTCATCATCGCGCTGACCACGCTGGGCATCGATCCCGCCAAGGACAGCCGGTTCATCAAGTACGGCCTGAGCCTGCTGGATGCGCTGTGCGCCTACTATAAGGACGGCGGATTCTGCCACACGCGGGACGGCGCGGCGGACGATATCGCCACGGAGCAGGCACTGTGCGCCTTGACGGCCTATGCGCGGCTGCTGAACGGCCAGACGGCACTGTACGACATGACCGACCTGGCCGCGGGCATAACGCCGGCGGAGCCGGATGCGCAGGAGCCTACGGAGGAGCAGGAGCCTGCGGCGCAGAACGGCGCCGTGGTGTGGATCGTCGTGGCGGCGGCCGCAGCGGCGGCCGGTGCGGCGGTGATCGCAGCGTCCAAGCGCAGAAAGAAAGAATAAGGACCCCGCTGGGCGGAAACGTATGAAAAGCTCCCCCTGCCGGCATATGCCGGCAGGGGGAGCTTTTGCAGTTGATACAGCACTTATTTCTCCTGTTCTGCGAGCTGGCGGAGGAGGATGTCCTCGGCGTAGCCGCAGGCACGCGCAACGGAACCAGCCTCAAAGGGATTTGCCAGATTCGCATAACGCAGGGTTTCCAGATAACTGCGGCTGCCGCCGGTCTTGCAGAGCTTCAGGTAGTCCTGCCAGGCCGCCGCCTTATCCTCGGCGTACTTCTTCTTGAACTCCATGGCGCCCATGGTGGTGAGCGTATAGTTGATGTAATAGAACGGGTAGAGGTAGATGTGCAGCTTGTGATACCAGTAGCCGCCGCGCTCCATGAAGGCGTCATTGTCGTACCTGCGCCAGGGCATGTACTTCTCCTCCAGCAGGCGCCACTGGTACGTCCGCTCCTTGGGCGTCAGCTGGGGATCGGCGTAGCAGATGTGCTGGAACTCGTCCACAGCCACGCCGAAGGGCACAAAGGTCAGCGCCTCCTGCAAATGGGCAAAGCGGAACTTGTCCGCCTGATCGCCGAAGAACCACTGGGCATAGGGGTAGGCGAACTGCTCCATGGACATGGAGTGGATCTCCGCGATGTCGGTGGTCTCACTGTAATAGTCCGAGATGGGCTGACTGCGCATGGCCATGTAGCCGGCGAAGGCGTGGCCCAGCTCGTGGGTCAGGACCTGCATGTCGAAGATCGTGTGGTTGAAGCAGGAGAACACGAAGGGGGCCTTCAGGCTGGGCAGGCTGGTCATGTAGCCGGTGGAGGCCTTGCCGGGCTTGTTCTCCAGGTCCATCAGCTGGTGGTCGATCATGAAGTCGATAAACTCGCCGGTCTCGGGACTGATCTCGTGGTACATCTTCCGGGCGGTCTCAACCATGAATTCTGCATCGCCGGCGGGCTCGGCGTTGCCGTCGGGGAACACCATTTTCTCATCGTGCCACATGACATGGTCGATGCCAAGACGCTTGGCCTGCGCGTCATAGAGCTTCTGACACAGCGGAACGAGGACGGTGCGTACCTGCTCACGGAAGGAGGCCACCTCCTTCTCGCCGTAGTCGGTGCGGCCCTGCTCCAGGTAGCCCAGGGGAATGTAGTTCTCATAGCCCAGGTTTTTGCCCATCTGGTTGCGGATGCGGATCAGCTCGTCCCAGATCTCCTCCAGACGGGGCTCGTTGGCCTCGTAGAACGCGGAGTACGCCTTGACCGCGGCGGCGCGGACGGCGCGGTCGGGGTGCTCGAAGTACTTCTGCACGCCGTAGAGATTCAGGGTCTTGCCGTCGAAGGGGATCTCGGCGGCGGCCATGATCTTCTGATACTCGTTGGTCAGGCGGGACTCCTGCTGGCGCAGGGGGACGTTGGCCTCGCAGAACTGCTTTTTCTGCAGGTCGATGGCGACGAAATACTGCCTGCCGAACTCCCGCTCGATGTCGGGGCGGAAGGGGCTGGAGGCGATGGCCTCGCTCAGCGCCACCTCGGCGGCGCCCAGGGTGGGCAGGGTGTCCTGCAGGTAGTGGATCTCCGCTTCATAGAAGGCGTCGCGGGTGTCCAGAGTGTGGCGGATGTGGGCGATGGCGCACTGGGTGGACAGCTCACCGTTGGCGCGGTCCATCTCAAGGAGCAGCGCACGCAGCGCATCGAAGCTCTCCGCCTGCTCCACGGCGTCCTGCCACCGGGCCAGCTGGGTGCGGCGGGCCTCCAGATCGGGGCGCTGATAGGGTAAGGTCGAAAATTTGTAATTCTCCATGGGGTCCGTTCCTCCTCGCGGTCTTCGAAAGAAATCCTGCAAAGCTGCAATATGTATATTATCATGACTGCGCCGGAGGATGTCAAGGGGCGATTTGCGGGGGCCGTTAAATGCCATTAAAAAATGTGCATCTATCGTGGTTTTTGCCGTTTATGAAGATAATGCGTTAAAAAACGTTGCTTCTGTGCGATCCCCATGGTAAAATGATAATTAACCGATCTGGACGATCATCATTCCTTCCGGCAGCCGGATACAAATTTTGCACCTGATGCATCGGTCAGATGAGAGACGTAAGCAGCCAAATGAGCAAGAAAGAGAAGTGAAGAGCAGGCAGTCAAGTGGGCAAGAAGGAGAAGTGAGATGAACAACAGCAGTTTGAAAAAACGGCTCCTGTCGGTGGCGATGGCGGCGGTGATGGTATTTTCCCTGCTGCCCGCCACGGCGTGGGCGGCGATGGCGGAGAACCTGTCCGCCGCGTCCGGCCAGACACGGACGGAGCAGAAGCGGGGCGGCAGCGACACCTACACCGTGACCCGGGACGTCAAAAGCGTTGCGGCGGCGCAGACAGGCGCGGTGAAGAAGGTCGTCCTTGACCTGACCACGGGAGAGAACCAGGTCTCCCTGGATGCCGACGGCGGATACCGATGGGTCGCCGGCGCGAACCATTTGTATCTGTACAAGGTGCAGATCGAGGCCGATGGCTCCAATGCGCTGATCCTGCCGGCCGGCGCCACCGTGGAGGTGGTGGGCGAGTGCAGCATCACAGGCGGCGGCGCCAACGAGTGCGCCGTGTGGTCCAAGGGCGATGTGACGGTGGGGCTGGGGCAGGACGCCGCGCTGACTGTCAACGGTCTGGGCTGGCGCGCGGAAGGCAATTTGACCGTTGCGCATGCATATGATGCGTACACGGGCGGCGAGCTGACCGTCAACTACAACGGTACCAGCTCTGACAACGGCACCAGCGGCGCGGCCATTTACGTGGGCGGCAATACGCTGCGCGTGGAGCAGGGCGCGAGGGTGACGGCCAACGGCAGCGGCATCGGCACGTAAAGGCCAAGGACAGCTGCGGCGTGAAGGGCGCTGTCTATGTGGACGGCGGCGCGGAGCTGGTCGCGGACGGCGGCAGCGCCGGAAGCGTCGGCACCAGCTACGGCATTTTTGGCAGCGTGACCGTGAAGAACGGCACCGTCACCGCCACCGGCGGCAGCGGCCTCCAGAGCTACGGCGTGTCCGGCAACAGCGTGAGCGTCTCCGACGGCGGCGTGCTGAACGCCACCGGCGGCACGGCGGTGCAGGATCTCAACTCCGGCATCAAGCCCATCAGCGGCGGTATCTATCTGGGCAATAACGCGGTCATTGAAAATGCCGAGGTGAACGCCAGCGGCGGTGTGGCTCCCTGCGGCGACAGCTTTGCCAGCGTCGGCCTGCAGATGACCAGCCGCAGTGAGGTGACGGTCAACAGCGGCGGCGTGCTGAACGCCAACGGCGGCCAGCTGACAAACGGGTCCTCTGCCAATGAGACCAACGGCTTCAGCGCCGGTATCAATATGATGGACGCCAGCGAGGCGAATCTGTTCGTCAACGGCACGGGCCGCGTGACCGCTATCGGCAATCCCGAGCGGCTGGACGGTGGGACGGTCATAAGCTACGGCGTCAACCATGCGGACATGGGCGAGCTCACCATCGAGCTCAGCGGAGTCGCCAGCTTCAAGGCTGCCGGCGGCACCGCTGCCAGCCGCGCGGCGTTCACACCGGACACGGTGTCCATCAAGGGCAGCGAGGCCTATCGGGACTTTGACAACGTGACCGATGGATACAAGTTCCTCAACAGCACCTATGTCAGGAATGACGTTCCGGCGCAGAGCCTGGTGGTCACCGTCTGCGACCACAGAGCGGGCGTTACCAACGGCAAGTGCAACAACTGCGGCGCGGAGGTGGCGGCGGCAGCGGTGACGGACGCCGCCGGTGTGACCACCGGCTATGGGAGCTTCGAGGAAGCCGTCAACGCGGCGGCGCGTCTGGACGGCAGCACCGTGAGGCTGCTGGCGGATGCGGCGGTGGAAGCGAACTACACCATCGCGGCGGGCACCTTTACCATCGACTTCAACGGCAGGAAGCTGACGGTGGCTGAGAACAACTTCTTCGCGGCACAGACCGCCGAGGTGACCCTGACGGACAGCGCGTCCATCAAGGTGGGGCAGCCGTGCGTGCCCAATGCCGCAGAGGGCGGCAGGATCATCGTGAGAGCGGCAAATTCGGCGGCGGCATCGTGCAGCATGACGACGGCACGCTGCTGCTCAACGGCGGCTACTTCGGCATGATTACCCTGATGGATCCGAATGAGAACGTGATGGATCTGCTGGGCGCGGGCAAAGCGTACCGGTCGGTGCTGGGCGCAGATGCCTGGCAGGATGACAGCAATGCGGATACGACGTCCGTGGCCGGCCAGAAGCGGCTGCATGAGGTCGAGGTGGTGGATGCACCCCTGCGCATCATCCAGCAGACACCGGCGAGCGGCACACTGACCGTCTACGAGACCTCGCCCGCTATTCCCAGCCTGAAGGTAACGGCGACGTATGACAGCGCCATGAGCTGGGTATTCGACGCCAAGCTCTATTACCGCGCCAGCGCCATCGATGGGTGGTCGACAGCGGATGCGCCTAAGGTCAGCAGCGACGGGAACGGCACTGTTACGGTAAGCAGCAATACCACGCTGAAAACCGGCCAGTACCAGCTCCAGCTGACGTTCCACGGCTATCGGGCGGAGTCCCGGGTCTTCAACGTGACGCTGGAGCCCTGCGGCCACCCCGACATCGATGCGAACGGAAAATGCGGCACCTGCCAGTACCAGTTCGTGGCTACCCTGACCGACGCGGCGGGCGAGGTCACCGGATACGACACGCTCAACGGGGCGCTGGCCGAGGTCAAGGCCCTCTCTGCCGACGCGCAGAACGCCAGCCGCTACACCGTCAGGCTGCATCGGGATGTGACGGAGGATGTGCGCATCACCGGCGGCAAGTTTACGCTGGATCTCAACGGCAAGACGGCCACCGTGCCCGGCGGCCTGGCCATCAGCGGCACGACCGATATCGGTATCCAGAACGGCAAGCTGGTATCTGACGTGACCGTCAGCAGTGCATCGCTGACCGTCAGCGCTGCGGAGGGGCTGGGCAGGATCACGCTGCAGGGCAGCGCCAACGTGCAATTCTATCCCGACGCCAGCGCGTCGGCCTTCAAGGTGGAGAGCGCCAACGCGCTGCTGATCATGAACGGCGGCACCGTGGGCACCATCGATATGACGGGCGGTGAGGTCCGTGTCCATTTCAACGCGAAAGTCACCGGCCAGGTCAATGCGGATGGCGGCGAGCTGAGCGTGCGGGAGGCTCCCGTCTTTGATGGGAGCGTCCGCATCGGGGCCGGCGCCAGGATGACGGTCGTTCCCAATTCCACAGCCAAATTCAACGGAGTGCTGGAATTTGCAGAGGAGGCCGTCGGCGAGCTGGCAGGCGGTACATACAAAAAGCTTGGCATCGCCGCCGGCCGCACGCTGAGCGAGCTGCTGAAGAGCGGTTATGTCTATTACAGGGCCGACATAAGCGAGTTCATTCAGGGGGAAACCGACAATTTGACCAACGTCAAGGTCATCAGTCACGTCCACAGCATCCGCGGCGACGGCACCTGCGCCTGCGGCGAGAGCTTCACGGCCTCCGTCAGCAGCGGCGCCAGCGTTGACTGGTACAAGACACTGAGCGAGGCGCTGGCCGCAGTCAAGACCCTCTCTGCCGGCGTGCAGGACGCCGCCCTGTATACCGTCAGGCTGTATCAGGACGCGGCGGAGGATGTAAGCATCAACGGCGGCAAGTTCACGCTGGATCTCAACGGCCATAAGGCCGGCAATACCGTCTTCACAGCCGGCGGCAGCGCGGCGGTGATCCTTTCGGGCGGCGAGGTATCCTGCAATATGCAGGTCAGGGACACGGCGGACCTGACCGTCAACGGCACCGTGCTGCGCGATGTGGAGCTGTACGGCAGCGCTAAGCTGACCGCCAACGGTACGGCCATGGGGCACCTCCAGACCAAGGACGGCACTCCGGCGGCGGAGGTGACCGGCGGCACGATAAGCCGTATAACGATACAAGCCGGTACGGTCGGACTGACCGGCAGCGTCACCGTTGAAAATCAGACCGAAGTGCTCAGCGGCGGTGTGCTCACCGTGACTGCACAGAGCGGCGAGCCTGAGTTCCGAAATGCGGTCACGATCGGGGACGGCGGCAAGCTGGTGGCCTCTGCCGGTAAGTTCCGCAGCAACGTGGAATTTGATATCGGCGCGAAGGGTGAGCTGTCCGGCGGCGAGTATGGCGGTCTCGAGTGCGGCGGCGACCAGCTGCTGAAGGATATGCTGAAGACCGGCTATGCCTACTTTGGGATCGAGTATCTGGAAAACGGTTATGTGAACAGCCTGATGAGCCAGGGCTACACGGTGAGACCCCATTCCAACCACAGCTATGAATGGGACACCGCTACCCATGAGAAGAAGTGCGGCTGCGGCGACGTCAGCGAAACGGACACTGCCGCGCCGGTGATCGACTTCCTGAACGGCGCGGCGCTCGAAACCGAGAACGGGCGGCAGGTCATGGACGTGACGGACAACGTGATCTACACCGTGACGGACGCCAATGAGGTAAAGGTGACCGTGTCCTACGGCAGCGGCACAGCCGCAGAGGTGCGCCCCGACGCGGGCGGCCGGTATGAGCTGCCCTTGAGCGAGGGCGATGGCAAGCCGGTGACCATCACCGCCGCCGACGAAGCGGGCAACGTGGCCACCGTGACGTTCACCCTCTACCGTCTGGTAGATATGCGCATTTCCAGCCATGTGGGCGTGGCCGTGGAGGAGGCAGACCTGACAAGGACGGTGCGCAGCGGCCAGACCTACACCCTCCGCGTCACCATGCTGCCGGGCTACACCGGCGAGGACGGCCTGGAGCTGGAGCAGGGTGCGCTGACCACAAAGCAGCGATTTACCGGCAGCGACGCCGCCGGCTACACCGTTCAGGTGACGGCAGACTTCAACAACAGCCTGCTGCGCATCGTGGGCGCATACGACAACACGCCGCCCACGGCGGAGATCACCATCCGGAACAGCAGCTTCAGGAACTTCCTGAACCGTATTTCCTTCGGCCTGTTCTTCAAGGAGACACAGACGGTCAGCGTCACCGCCGCCGATGTGGGCGCGGGGGTGGACAAGGCGGAGTACCTGCTGAGCGGCACGGCTTTTACCAAGGAAGCCGACGCCGGAGCCGCCGACGGCTGGACGGCGCTGACACTGGACACCGACGGCAGGGGCAGCTTTACCGTGGCTCCCAACAGCAAGGGCTTCCTCTATGTGAAGGCCATCGACCGGGAGGGCAACGTTACCGTGGTCAATGCCGACGGCATGGTGGTCTACACCGACGCGGAGCAGATCACGGAGCGCGTCAGCTTCGCTGAAGCCTCCGCGGACGACTGCGTATTCCGTGTGAAGGACAACGGCAGCACGGTGAGAAGCATCACCATGGGCAGCAGAGCGCTGGTAAGGGATACGGAGTATCGGATCGGCGCATCCGCCAACGGCCAGCTGGCCATCACCCTGACCAACAGCTTCCTGACGGCGCTGACGGCGGGCAGCTACACCCTGACCGTGTCCTATGACCCCTTGGGCGAGACCTATGTCTTCGGCGGCGACAATCAGGCGCCGGCCTCCACCACCGTGGTGCTGACCGTGGGCAGGTCCACTGTGGACGCTGACATCGCCTCCATGGACAAGATCTATGACAGCGAACCTGTGACGCCCTCCGCCAATACGGAGAGCGACGGCGTCATGACATGGGAGTTCAAGCCCGACGGCGCGGACCCCGGCGCCTATACCACCGCAGCGCCCGAGGACGCCGGTACCTACAACGTGCGGCTGACCGTGGCGGAGACGGAGCACTACGACCGCATTGAAAAGACGGGGACCTTTACCATCACTCCGAAGGCGATCCAGCTCCACACTCCCGCGCTGGAAAATAAGATCTACGACGGCAGCACGGCCATCGTGTGCATGTACTATTATCCCGAGCGGGCCATGGAGGGCAAGATCAGCGGCGACGACCTGTCCGTGGTGATGGGGCAGGCCAACGCGGACAGTCCCGACGTGGGCAGAAGGACCGTGACCTTTACGGGCTTCGCTCTGGCGGGCAGTGACGCGGCCAACTATACCCTGGCCGCGCAGCCCATTTCCGGCAGCGCCGCCATCACGGCGCGCCCGCTGAGCATCGGCAGTCTGACCGTCCGCGACAAGCTCTATGACGGGCTCAACACCGCCGCCATCGAGGGCACGCCCACGCTGGTGAATCTGGCGGACGGCGAGACACTGATGCTCCGCTGCGGCACGCCGACCTTCGACACGGTGGCTGCGGGCGATAACATTCCCGTCAGCTTTACCGAGTTTACCATCGCCGACAGCGCCAACGGCAAAGCCGGCAATTACAGCCTGACCCAGCCCACCGGCATCACCGCCAGCATCAAGGCGTATACCGCCACCGGCGCGGAGTATACCGCCAGCACCGGCCAGTGGACGAATCAGGACTTCATGGTGACGGCGGCGGACGGCTGGCAGGTGTCCGGCACCAATACCGCCAACGGCGATTGGCGCGGCAGCCTGACCCGCTCCGATGAGACGGGCGCCGGCAGCCTGACCTTCTATGTGAAGAACACGGCGGACGGTTATATCTCCGAGTCCGTCACCCTCACCTACAAGATCGACAAGACCGATCCCACCGGCGAGATCCGCATCGACCAGCGCAACGCGTGGCAGAGCTTCTGGAATACCATCAGCTTTGACCTGTTCTACAAGAGCCGGCAGACCGTGACGATGACGGCGGCGGACGAGGCCAGCGGTGTGACGGCCATCGAGTACCTGCTCAGTGAGGAGGACTATACCGCGGCGCAACTGGACGGCATGACCCTCCAGCCCTACACTGCGCCTGTGGCCATCACCCCCGACGACAGGCTCATCGCCTATGCACGGATCACCGATGCGGCGGGCAACGTCACCTATCTGCGGTCCGACGGCGTGGTGCTGGATGCCGCCGCGCCGGTCATCGCCGGTGTGGACGACGGCGCGGTCTACTGCGGCAGCGTGACCTTCACCGTTACCGATGCGTATCTGGATACCGTCACCGTGGACGGCACAGCGGCTGTCAGCGCCCCCGGCCGCGCCGCGGGGAGTACCTATATCATTGAGGCGGACAGCCAGCTCCACACCATTGTGGCCACCGATCGGGCCGGCAACAGCACCCAGGTGCAGATCACGGTCAACAACGGCCACACTGTGGGCACTCCCGCCTCCTGCAAGGCTCCTGCGGTGTGCAGATATTGCGGCGAAAGCTTCGGCGATCCGGCACCCGGGAACCACGGCGGCCTGCTGCGCCGCGTGGACAAGGTCAACGCCACCTCCACCGCCGACGGCAACATCGAATACTGGTACTGCTCCGGCTGCGGCAAGTATTATCTGGACGCCGCTGCCGGCAGAGAGATCACCCGTGGGGACACCATCCTGCCCGCCATCGGTCTGCGCATCGTGGGCGATGTGAGGGTATGGAGACCCGGCGACAAGACGCTGGGCGTTACCTTCCGCCAGGAGTATGGCGGCTCCACCGTGCAGATCGACGGCGTGACGGTGGACCCCGCCAACTACGAGGTGACGGCTGATCCCGATGGCGGCAGGCTGATCGTCACGTTCCGCGCACAGTTCCTGCGCACGCTGGCCTTCGGCGAGCGCACCATCACCATCGTCTCCGGCGACGGCAGCGCCTCCGTCTCCTTCCGACGGGACAGCGCCCGGGCCGTTAGCTCCGGCGGTAAGGACGGCGGTAAGGCCGGCGTGACCAGCGCCGCTACCGGCGACGGCTTCCCCATGGGCGGCATGGCCGCGGCGCTGCTGGTCAGCGGCAGTGCTCTGGTGATGCTTACCACCCGCGCCAGACGGAAGGAAGAGGAATGACCCATTCCCTCCCGCGGGGAAAATCGGATAACATGCCGGCAGGGCGGGGGATTTTACCCCGCCCTGCCGGCATAGCCCATATCAACGCCTCTCATTTCGTCAAAGCGGCATCGGGATCCGGGCGATCTCAATAACTGCTATGATGGCAATGATAAAGGCGGCAATTCCGATAACTACGGCGCTCCGCTTGCTGAGCTTTTTCCTTTTTGCCCTGCATATCAGCATAGCACCGACCACACAAACAGCCGCCGCTATCAATGCGATGCCCAGCGTTTCCCACAGCCAGGAAAGTTCATATATGATCTTCATTCGTTCACCTATCCTTTTTGCCCATGCCCGCATAGCTCGGTTTGCCGTCTATACCGATCATGGCTTATTTCAACAGCTCCGACAATACCTGAAACAGCTTTTGAATATCCAGCGGTTTGGCGATATGGCCGTTCATGCCGGCATGCAATGCGTTTTTCCGATCATCCTCGAACGCATTGGCGGTCATGGCCACAATGGGGAGCGCCGCCTTCCTCGCATCCGGAAGCGCACGGATCCGGCGGGTCGCTTCATAACCATCCATCTCCGGCATCTGAATATCCATCAGGATCAGATCATACCGGCCGGCAGAGGCCGCTTCGACCTTTTCAACGGCGATCTTTCCGTTTTCCGCAGTATCTACCTCAAAGCCCGCTTCTTTAAGAAGCGTTGACGCGATCTCCAGATTCAGCTCGTTATCCTCGACCACCAGAAGCTTCTTTCCGGTAAAGGCGGAAGCTTTTGCGGCGGGCGGCGTCTGTCCTGTTTTCGCCTCGCCGATGGGGAAGCGCAGAGAAATGGTAAATTCCGAGCCCTTTCCCTGTTCGCTTTTCACCGTGATCCCGCCGCCCATCATATCCACCAGACTTTTCGTGATGGCCATGCCGAGCCCCGTACCCTGTATCTTACTGACGGTGGAGGTCCTTTCTCTGGCAAACTGCTCAAAAATGTGCTTTTGGAACTCCTCGCTCATGCCGATGCCGTTATCCTTGATGTGGAATTCAAAATCGGCATAGCCCGCCGGAGCCGTATCCTTCTGCACGACCCACAGGCTGATCTGCCCGCCGTCCGGCGTGAACTTCACGGCGTTTGCCAGAACATTGATCAGGATCTGTTCAAGCCGCAGCGGATCGGCAATGACATCCTCATTTTCCACGCCAACGGTATCGAGGGTAAGGGAGAGATCCTTTTTGGAAACAACGGCCTGTATGATATCCCTGAGCTCATGCACCAGCTCCGGCAGATGCACCGGCTTTGCTTCCAGCGTGACCTTTCCGCTCTCAATGCGGCTCATATCCAGCACATCGTTGATGAGGGACAGAAGATGCTGGCTGGAAACGGATATCTTTTTCAGATAGTCCTCTACCTGACCGCGGTCGTCGATGTGCGTCTGCGCCAGCGCGGTGAAGCCGATGATGGCATTCATGGGCGTTCGGATGTCGTGGGACATATTAAACAGGAACTCCCGCTTGGCGAGATTGGCCTTGGTTTCACGCTGAACGGCAAGCTGGAGTGCGATGTTTTTCTGTTCGAGCGACTTCCTGTATTCTTGCTCAGAGTGCTCCTGCTGTATAAAGAAATCCCTTGCGGAGTTCCAGCGGAAGACCTGCACAAGCGCCAGGATCAGAATATACATGACCAGCGTGATCACCAGATTCATCACGGTGAGGGTATAGACCTGACGGGCGGGAACATAGGCATAGAGGTAATAGTCCCGTCCATGGCTATATATCCCATAGCATTGTTCGATGCCCTTCGGCGCGTATACGCGGATCAGTTTATCCGCATGGCCGCTTCTCCGGATCGACATGAGCCGTTCATTTTCAAAGATGTTCATACCGATCAGAGTGGGATCGTTGGAGGCCGCTACCCGGTTATCCTCCGCTACCAGAAGAGTCCCTGTGGAGCTGACCTCATAGCCATCTAACAGGTCCTGAATGGACAGAACGGATTTTTCTGAAAACTCTGCCGGGATATAGCGATAGGCCAGCACCACACCCGTGCCGTCAGCGCAGCTGTGGACAGCAACATTGACAAAATTGTCCCCGCCCAGCTCCACGCGCTTGACATAGGTCTTCTGCGGGTAGTCGATGACGCTGAGGATCGGCTCCAATTTGATGCCGGACTGAAGCTGCGCGTAGCCGGTGCCATTCTCCGTGTACTCGCATACCAGATCGCCCTGCGCGTCCAGCACAGAAATGCCCGTAAGCCACAGCATTCTGGCGTACTCCGACAGCGCCGCCTCATCGCAGTCGAGGGAGAGATCCTCCAGCGCGCTGATGGCGGCAGCCTCACGCACAAGGCTTTTCGCAACGGCAGTATCGTTGTACTTCGTATAGTCGGCGGACTGCGCCTTGATAAATTCCATTACTCCCGTCAGCCGCTGCTCGCAATTCTGCATATCCGCCCGCCTGGAAAGCGCGAAAACGGCTCCAAAGAGGGAAATCCCCACAGCAATGCAGACGAGCCAGAATTTTTTGCCGAAAATAGTCTGCAAATGATTACTGTTCAAGGCATTCCACCTCCAGATAGGTCTCGGGATGCTCCAGATATCTGCCGACGATCTCCTGCATGGTCCCATCCTGACGCATCTGCGCAAAGGTGTCCGTCAGCTCCTGCGCAAGACCGCGGTTATCGTTGACGGAAAAGGCCGCGCCGATTCCGGTGATCAGCAGCGGTTCCTCCAGAATACGGAAGTCCGCGCCGTAATCCGCCATATACTGCAAAATGGTTGTTTCGTGGGCGGCAATGGCATCCACATAGCCGCAGTCCAGCGTCGCATACTGTACGCTCCGATCTTCCAGACTGATAATATCCTCGAATTGAGGGATATCCGGCTCTCCGCTTTCCAAAAAGATCTCCTCCGGCTTGCCGGTGGATTGTACGGCAATGGTCTTGCCATTCAAGTCGCTCATGGCGTAAATGTCGCTTGCTGCATTGACGGCGATGACCTGCCGGCTGACCATGTAGGGGCCGGCCCATTGGTAATCCTGCTCACGCCCGTCCATGGAGAAGCAGCCCCAAATGCAGTCGATCTCCCCGCTATCCAGCAGCGCCCTTTTCTGCTCCCAGTCGATGGTCGTAAACACCGCCTGATAGCCCATCCGCCGGAAAGCTTCGGCTGCGATCTCCACATCGATACCGGTTGGATCGCCGTTATTGTCCAGATAGACGAAGGGCGGATAGGTGTCGCTGCCGATGGTGATCTGCGGCAGCGACGATACATCCGGCTGCCCTGCTGTCTGCGCCGCGCAGCCGCAGAGCGCTCCGGTCACAAGCAGAACGGACAGAATAAGTAAAATAAGTGTTTTGGTGTGTTTCATCAGTACGATTCCCTCAATTTCCGCCTTCGATCATTTGCATAAGTTATTATACATTGATTCCGGCAAATAGCAATATTCAGTGTGCCGTTTACGCGATATTGCTGTGGCCATCGCGGCGGAATTTCTCCGATTCGGCGAAAAAGGGTCCGAGCTATTTCGAAAATGCGTTGAAATTTGCGGATAAAGCGACTATAATGGCGGGACGGATCGTTGTTTATAGATTTATAAAACGGAACGGCGGCGCATTTGCGGGAAAAGCCGGAGAAAAAGAAGGAGCTGTGCGCGGAATAAAAGCGCAGGCTGCTGCTCCGGCATGGCGTCCCGCCTTACCAGCATCGGATACCGCACGACGCGTTGGGGAAAGGCAAAGAGTACTATGAAGCAAAATGACAAGGGATTTACCTTGATGGAGTTATTGATCGTGATCGCGATCATTTCCGTACTGGTCGCCATCGCGATCCCGATGTTTTCCTCTCAACTGGAAAAGGGCCGGGAAGTGACAGACCTCGCCAATGTGCGCGCCGCGTATGCGCAGGTCTCCACAGAGGCTATGTTGGGAGACAGCGATGCTGCGGTCACAGTCAAGTTGAAGCAAAAAAAGGCCGACTGGCAGTCGGTAGACCCTGTAAACATCGGCGGTATCGTTCACTCCAGAGGGCAGGGCGACACGGACAACTGGATAGGCGTGGCCACGCCGGGAGGAAGCTGTGTCGTTTCGTATGATGAGAGCTGCGGCGTGGTGCTCACATGGAGCGGCACGGCAGGACCGTCCAAGCCGGATTACCCGTTTGATACCAGCATAAGGGATTATTTTTCGCCGTTACTGTATGCGACCGATTTTTGGAAATCGGACATGCTTGCCGAAAATAAGAACTTTGAACTGGACTCCCGCTGTCCGAACTCAGCCTATATCCCGGGCATTGAAGCTGAGCTTGCAAAGATGAATAACAGCCTTCTGCAGCAGGGAGACTGCACCTGGGCCTTTTTGGGAGATGGGCGCGAGGGGCAGAATGCAAAGCGTTACCTTTTCTGGACTTCTTTCAACACAAACAAGGTCGGCGCCGGAAAGCAGATCCCTGTACTCATTCAAACCGGTGACGGAAAATACTATGTTTCCGAAACCACGACGGGTCAGCGAACAGATAAAAAAGGAGTCGGTTATGTTGCGATCTCAAAAAGTCTCTTCGTGAATCAGTACACCGACCAGTATAAGAAGGTTTTGGATGCCGGCACGGAGTATCTCACACTGGAAGATGCCTACGATGCATACATAACGGCCCTGAACAATACAAAATACGACGAGATTCGTGAAAGCTCAAGAGGGTAAGGCTGCAAAAAGTCAGCGTCCTCTTTACTGCGCGGCCCGCTATCAAGGAAAACCGCAGATCCGACAGAATTGCCGGGTCTGCGGTTTGTCTGTGTTCAGATTTGCGGTCTTGATTTCTTTCAAAAACGTTTTCAGCACAGGACCTCCACCTGCTCCACGCCATACCGGCGGAATAGCGCCAGAGCCTCCCGGCCAATTCGCTCACCGGACACCGCAATGGGGATCGCAGGCGGACATCCAACGGTAGGCGCACCGCAGACACGTCCCAGCGACTGCGCCGCCGGTATGGTTTTCCGCGGGGCAAGCAGTGCCTCCCGCACGGAGCATACCCGTTCCCCACGGGCCGGCGGAAGCGTCGGCTGCGGCACATAAACGGCATCGTTTGTTCCGAAAGCATGGAGGATCCGTTCAATATCCGCGGCACGATTCTCCGGCGTCAGCATCAGCACCAGAAAGTCCAGATCGGCGTATTCACATTCTACGCCATTCTCCCGCAGACGGTCTGCCAGCTGTTCGCCGGTCATACCGGATGGCGCCTTGATAGTCAGGCGCAGCGGGTCCGACGGCTCTATCTGCCATCCGGCAGCTGTCAGCGCCTTCCGCGCTTCGTCCAGATACACGCACATCTCCCGCAGGCGTTCCCGGTACCCATCCGACAGATATCGGTTGCACAGATCCAGCGACGCCAGAGTCAGATAGGACGGGCTGGTAGAGCCAAACATGGCCATCGCCGTTTTTGCGTTCTCCCGCAGAGACGCCGGCGCTGCACGGCTGATATGCAGGTACGCGCCGCCGGTCAGCACCGGCAGCGTCTTGTGCGCCGAATCGCAGCACAGAGCTGCACCCAGATCCAGCGGGTGGCGGGATGGCTCCAGAAACCGCAGATAGGCGCCGTGGGCGTTATCCACCGCCAGCAGTGTGCTGTGCTTCCGGCACACCTCCGCCAGAGCGGAAATATCCGCCATGCCGCCCAGATAGTCCGGACTGGTGAGATAGACCGCCGCAGGCGGCGCAGGCAGCTCCGTCAGCGTCCGCTCCAATGCGTCCGGCGACACGGGACAGCTGCAGAGAGATGTGCTTTGCTCCGGCCACAGCCAGACGATCTCAAAATCCAACAGGGCCGCCGCGTACAGGAACGCACGGTGTACGTTCCGGGCGGCCACGATCGTCCGGGATCCGTTTCCGCAGATCAGGGCCAGATACAGCATCGCCCGGATACACTGGCTGGATCCCTCCGTGGAGTACACCGTCCGTCCGGAGCCGAACAGCTCTCCCGCACAGGACTCACTGCGCCGGATGATGCCGTCCGCTTCATACAGACTGTCTGCACCCCGAATCTCGGTGATATCCAGCGCCTCACAGCCCAGAAGGGATTTCCCCTTGTGACCGGGCACATGCGCACGGACCATCCCGGAATCCGCATACCGCCGGACAAAATCGGCAATGGGCGTTTCCATCAGCTGTTGGCCGTGGAGGAATCCTCCGCCACCTTCATCATGATGGCACATTCCATACGCTTACGGAACAATTCGCAGCCTGCCTCGTAGACGCCGCGGATCGAGCCCGTAGCGTGGAAGGCGTTGGCCGCACAGCCGCCGGAGCAGTAGAATCTCGCCCAGCAGTCATTGCACTCAGGACGGGCGTAGGCATTGCAGGAGCGGAATTCCTCCCGCAGGGCCGTATTGGTCACGCCGTTCCAGATGTCGCCCAGCTTGTAGGCTTCCTCGCCCACGAACTGATGGCAGGGATACAGGTCGCCCCACGGCGTTACGGCCATATACTCCGTGCCGGAGCCGCAGCCGGAGATCCGCTTATAAATGCAGGGGCCGCCCGTCAGATCCAGCATATAGTGGTAGAAGGTGATAGGCTTGCCTTCCTTTTCCCGACGCAGCATATCCCTGGCCAGCAGCTCGTACTGATCCTTCACGATCTCCAGATCCTCCGCCGTCAGCGCGGCGGGGTCCTCCGGCGCGCACACCACCGGCTCCATGCTCAGCTCGGTGAAGCCCAGATCCGCCATGTGGAACAGGTCCTTCGTGAAGTCCGGATTGGCATGGGTAAAGGTGCCGCGCATGTAATAGTTCTTGTTGCCTCTGGCCGCTACCAGCTTCTGGAACTTGGGCACGATGCGCTCATAGCTGCCGTTGCCTGCATAGTCCACCCGCAGCCGGTCATGAATCTCCTTGCGGCCATCAAGCGACAGCACCACATTGCTCATTTCACGGTTGGCGAAGTCGATCACGTCATCATCGATGAGCATCCCGTTGGTGGTCAGCGTAAAACGGAAATTTTTGCCCCGCTCCTTTTCCACGCTGCGGGCATACTCTACCAGCTGCTTCACCACGTCCCAGTTCATCAGCGGCTCACCGCCGAAGAAGTCCACTTCCAGATTGGTGCGGCTGCCGGAGTGATCCATCAGGAAGTCCAGCGCCTGCCTGCCGACCTCGAAGCTCATCAGTGCGCGGTCTCCGTGGTATTTGCCCTGACTGGCAAAGCAGTAGGAGCAGTTCAGGTTGCAGGTGTGCGCCACATGCAGGCACAGCGCCTTCACCACATCGCCGGAGCGCTCCTTGAACGTACCGGCCATGTCTGCGAAGGTGTCGGGGGTATAGAGCTTCCCGGCGCGCTTCAGCGCCTCTACATCGGCAATGCAGTCCCGCAGCTCCTGCTCCGTGACATCCTCGCGCTCACCGTATTTCTCCATCATCGCCGATACGATCTCATCCGCCGTGTGGTCGGGGTAAAGTGCAATGATGTCATAGGCTACCTCGTCCACTGCATGAATGGCGCCGGAGCAGGTGTCCAGCACGATGTTGTAGCCGTTCAGTTGATACTGATGTACCATTCTTCCGTTCTCCTCGTACAGAAAAAGTGCCGCCTGAACAGGCGGCAGCTTTTTGAAAATTGCGCTCGATTACTTGCTGGTGTTCTCGCACTTCTGGTTTGCCACACCGCAGCTGGTCTTGCAGGCGGACTGGCAGGAAGTCTGGCACTCACCGCAGCCGCCGTTCTTGGCGCTGTCGCACAGGCTACGAGTCTCGAGAGTCTTGATTCTTTCCATAATGACATGTATCTCCGATCTGTTAAATTCTAATGGATTTCCCAGCGGACTATCCGCAGACAGTCACCTTAAAAGCCGGGAAAATTCTAACACATCATCCGCATAAAGTCAAGCTATTCCGGCGATCGAGTGTTCCGAATTTGGCGTTTTGGGCGCGTCCGCATCCATTTTGCGGGTTTTGGCGCAGGCGCAGTTGTTCCTGCCCGACGTTATCCGGAACAGGGACACCCTGTGAAACAGCGCGTAAAACGCGCCGGCGGGCACAGCGCCTGCAGAAGGGAGGGAAAAATATGATACGCAGCACGATCATTGCCGGCAGAATGAGAAAACCTGTGGTATAATAAAAGAAGCTGGATCTGGACGAGCCTGCCGCCGCCGGTATCCGGCCCCGAAAGCGGGACGGGGCCTGTGACACGCTTTCGGCCATGGGGCGGATGTTGAGAACGGAAAATTAACAAAGACTTTATTGCAATGTGCTATACTACGGATAACTTACACGGGAAAGGGAGGGCATACCATGCGCCTTTTGCTTATTGAAGATGAACGCACACTGTGCGATGCCGTTGCGCGCCGGCTGCGCCGGTCAGGTTACAGCGTAGATCTCGCCTACGACGGCGAGCGGGCATTGCAGCTTTTAGAGGTGGAGCGCTACGATCTGGTGCTGCTGGATCTTAACCTGCCCAAGCTGGACGGCATGAGTGTGCTGCGCACACTGCGGCAGACCGACCGCGAAACGCGGGTGCTGATCCTCTCCGCCCGCAGCGGCACCGCCGACAAGGTGGACGGCCTCGACGCAGGCGCCAACGACTATCTCTCAAAGCCCTTTGCGCTGGCCGAGCTGGAGGCGCGGATCCGCAGCTTGACCCAGCGGCAGTTCATTCAGCCGGATGTGTGTCTCTCCTTCGGTACGCTGCGCTTCGACACAAGAAGCCGCATCGCCGCGGTGAATGGAAAGACGGTCTCTCTCACCAAAAAAGAGAGCGGTATTTTAGAGTATTTGCTGCTCAATCAGGGCCGCCCGGTCAGTCAGGAGGAACTGATCGACCATGTTTGGGACAATAGCGTGGACGGCTTCAGCAACTCTATCCGCGTCCACATCTCCGCGCTGCGGAAAAAGCTGCGCGCTGCGATGGGCTATGATCCTATCCATAACCGCATCGGAGAAGGGTATCTGCTGGGAGGGCCGGAAGAATGAAGGTGCTGTCTCTTCAATGGCGCATTACGCTGATGACCGTCCTGCTTATCGGTGTTACCTGCGTTTCCATGAATCTGCTGCTCTGCTCATCCGGCGTATATTATATGGACTCCATTGCAGATTCGCTTCAGGACTACGACCACATTGCCGTTGAGAGCGGAGAAACTGCCGGCTTTGACCCGCAGCTTATCCCGCCCGGTGAAGGCTTGACGATCGTTGTCAGCGGGGCGCAGGCGCGTTTCCACACAACAAACTGGTACATCACAGCGGCGATCGCGCTCCTCGGCGGTATGTTGGCCTATTTCGTCAGCGGCCATGCGCTGCGTCCGCTGCGCCGCTTTGCGCAGCAGGCAGAACAGGTGGAGACAAGCAACCTTTCCGAGATCCGGCTTGACGAAGAGACGCTGCCGGAGCTTCGCTCCCTCACCCACGCTCTCAACGAAATGCTGGAACGCCTGAGCCGCGGCTTTGACGCTCAGCGGCAGTTCGTCGGCAACGCCGCCCATGAACTGCGCACGCCTTTGACGCTGCTGCAAACACAACTGGAGCTTTTCCCCGATGAGCATCCGGATATTCTGCCGGAAAGCGCGGCGTTCCTCGCCTCCCTGCAGGACGAAGTCCAGCGGCTCAGCCGGCTCACGCATGCGCTGCTGGACATGAGCGATCTTCAGTCCGTTCCGCGCGATGATGTCATTCTGCTCTCGCCCATGATCGATGAGGTCTTTGCCGACCTTGCCCCGCTGGCCGAACGCAATGGGATTTCCCTCTTGCGTGAGGGGGAGGATGTTACCGTTGTGGGCAGCGATATGCTGCTTTGCCGTATGTTCTTCAATCTGGTGGAGAATGCCGTCAAATACAACCATCCCGGCGGTACGGTGAAGGTGGATGTGCAGCAGCAGGACGGGCAGGTGGTCATCCATGTAGCGGATACCGGCCGCGGCATCCCACAGGAGTTCTGGCAGAGTATCTTCCAGCCCTTTTTCCGCGTGGACAAGTCCCTCAGCCGCGAGCTTGGCGGAGCGGGGCTTGGCCTTCCACTGGTGTGGGAGATCGCGCGGCTTCACGGCGGCCGCGTTTGGGTGGAGGAAAGCACTGACAGCGGCAGCGTACTGGCCGTAACATTTCCGTTGTCCGCGCCGACTACGGACGCCGGCAGGGAGTAAGACGGTATTTCCTGCAGGGGATCTGATCACGGCCAAACTGGGAGAGGTACTTGCGCGCTGCTCTGCGGCGCTGGCCAAAGCGCGCACAAAGAGACAGAGGTCAGAACGGGGCGGCGATCAGCGAAGCTTCATCGGAGATGAGTATCTTCTCTGAGGTTCAACCGGGTTTCGTCTCCCTGAAAGGAGCGAAACATGGCTTACTTGGCCGAAATTCGTGAAAAAGCAAAGCCGATCAAAGGAAAAAGTTATAAGAAAGCCCCGGAAAAACGAAGTTTTCCGGGGCTTTCTGAGCGTTTGAGTTGTAAAAACGTACTCGATCAGCGCTTGCTGAACTGAGGTGCGCGACGGGCGGCCTTCAGACCGTACTGGCGTACAGTTTAGCGCCGGTTTTCCTTGATTTTATGGGCTTTTTGGCCTCTGC